>ENA-OPNV01000340-OPNV01000340.1-human-gut-metagenome-genome-assembly--contig:-NODE-340-length-31958-cov-2.482243_pt1 | contig 31958 bp, 61 predicted proteins | sample MGYA00241542_ERZ501781 | MGnify/ENA primary metagenome ERZ501781 (study PRJEB25962, sample SAMEA2042609) | human gut metagenome | biome: human gut; feature: human-associated habitat; material: faeces...
AGATTTAACAGCTTTTTTCTCTTTCTTGGTATTGTTGTTTTTTACTTCCTCAGTTTTCTTTTGGATGTTCCAACGTTTACCTTTAATAATCATCAGTCAGTGAAAGAAGCATTGTGAGCCTCGTCGTGAGCAGTCATAGTACGATGGAGGTCACTAGCTCCGCCTTCCTCAATAATTTGAATTGCAGCAAGAACTTTCTTACTGTGGTCAAAACGAGTATAGTCAGGGAAAGCATCCATAGTAAAGGTGAAAGTAGAAGGATCACCAGAAGAAGCCATTGTAAAGGTGAAGTTAGACTGAATCTTGCAGTTAGGAATAATAAATTCAGCAGGCATATCAACACCATTTTGATCACGGAATAAAGTAGAGGCTTCAAGATAATAGTTACCACCGAATTTATCAGCAGTAATCTCAATCTGTTGAGCGCCACTAGCCTTTTCAATATAATAATCAACAATAGCACTATCATATGCCGCGGCTGCTGGAAGGCCATTCTTTTCATTAAAAGTATAATTACCTGTACCAGCAATATAATCATCATGTGGAGCTTTAAGAGTTAATTCAAAATATTCATTACCGTTAGTATCTTTCTTAGCAGTTAACTCCTCATGGACAGGAATAAAAGGCTCAGTGATAATTTCGCCATCTTTGACAAACATAACATAAGCAAAATTCTCTTGTTCGTCTGTTGGAAGATAGGGCTTTTTAGAAACACGAATAGTAACTTGTCCTTCAGTAGCTGTACTATCAATTTGTGATTTATCTACAGTTTCAGTAACGTGCTATTTAATAGTACTAGTAGCACTTGCTTCAATAAGACCAGCACCAGAAAGAATCATGAAACCTTCTGGAGAAATAAGAGCATCTTCCATTGTAAAGGTAACAGTACGCTCACCTTCCCAGGCTACTAAACGAGCATTACCGCGTCCTCCCTGTGCATATACAGTGGTAGCAGCGCCTTCCATGCTGGAAGTTTTTAAAGTGTCGAAATAAATAACTGGCTCATTTCTATAAAAGATTTTATTACCAACCTTCTGAGTTGCCTTAGCCTTTAAAACGACATCGCAAATTTCGCGAACACCAAATTTCATAGGTTATTTTCCTCCTTAATAAATTTAATGGATATTTTTCATCCAGTTCTCCGGTTTGCCATCAGGTTTTCCGCCCGCTAGCCTTGACCGAATATCAATATCCCAATTAATATAAAGCTAATATCTTTCAACAAGGTCAAAAAGTTGGAACATTGTTAAATCCATTAAATCCTGTAGAGACATTGAATCTAAACCTACAGTAAGCATTGAAAGATACTAACTAAATATACTAACATTAGCTGAACCATTTAATTCAGCAACTCTCTATCTACCTCTCATTAATTTATCTGCAATTTTTTTAGCAGTATCATTAACAGGGTTAAAACCCAGCTCTTGAGACATAGAAGATTTAAAACAAAATATTTCCTTTAAATATTCCTAAAGAATTTCAAAATTTGAATCATCAATCATTATCTAAGTATCACTTTGTAAAATGATAGATCTTGGAGTAAATAAAGTTTTATATTTTGGAAATATAAGAGAAAAAACATTTATGACTGAATCTTTTTTTTCAGCCATCTCTTTTTCTTTCATCATTGTCATAAATATCTAAAAATTATTCGTATTAACTAAAAGACTTTCGCCCTAATTGGCTATTATATTTTTATCAATACAAAGACATTGAACCCCAAGGAAGAAATCTTTTTCACCGACAAAAGCAATCTCTTTTATCTTTGGCTAATGAATTGTAGCCTAAAGTTCTGGTATTGGTAAATCAATTCCGCACATTAAGCCTAAACGTAAATCCATTATTTAGTTCTATCCTAAAAGTCTTTTAAAAATCTTTCTTCATCATTGGGATTTGGCATAAATTTCTTATCTTCTTCACCATGAATAGCAGTATACATAAGACATAAACCAGCATATTCATCAGTTAAAATAATTTGGTTACCACCAAGAAATTCCAATTTTCCAATACCTGTTAAATGTGTTTTATCTATCATACTATCTATTTCTGCAGCAATGCGATAAGGACGCAACTAATAATCTTTTAAATGCCACTAATCATAATGACAAACTATATCGAATTCAATAATATTATCCCTAAATTCTGGATTTGTATCATTAGGAATAAAATTATCAAAACTAATTACGACATAATTTAAGACACTACCATCAACATATAATTTAGGAATTAATTTAATATTTTTCTTAAATAACTAAATCATTTGTTCATCACTCAGATTTGGCTTGTCTATAGCATCTGGGGTAGTATAATACAATAAACGTTTTAATCTTTCATTTTTACATAAATGATTTACAACAATTTCTAAATCCTTTTCCATAGATAAGAAACTAGATTTAGGAATCTTTACTCCATCAATCTTCATAACACCTTTTTCTCCTTAAAACAATGATTGAACAATTATCGTTTTTTTATAATCTCCATATAATAAATCGAACTATCCGCTATATCCAGAAGTCCAACTTATTTCAACTGTTGGTTTTTTTGCTTCTTTAATAATTTTTAAAGAAACCGGCAACTTCTTATTATTCTTTATGCTCCATTCTAAAACAACTTCACCATCAAAATAATAAGTATAAGTTTTCTTTGGAAAAATAAACGTTTCCCCTATAATATCAGTTGTTGTAGGATTTGGATCAATCGGTTCCGCAATTAAAGAACCAACAGTCTTATCATCTAAATTATCTTCCTACTCATTAATATAATATTCAGTAACATTGACTTCTAAAATACCAGGCATACTTATAGAATCTACAGCTTCAACACGCCAACAAATTAAATTATCTCCCTCATCCTAACTATCTAAATAAAATTTTGTATACCGCTTAAAATAACTCAAAGTATCTTTATTTTTAGGCATCAAAATATTTAATGAATAATTAGGAATATCTACACTAATTTCATGTTTTTGAATATAATTAATTTTCGTTTCTACAGGACCGCGAATTGCTGCATAAGTAAACTTTTTCTCTCCCTCATCTACCCAATTTATTTTATAAGAGCATTTTCTAATATCTCCTCTAAAATAAGCTAATTCAGTCAAATCCTAAAGATAACAAATCCAATAAGTATTAGTTCCGCACCATTCAAAAATATCTCCCGGTTTAAACTAATATTCATTTCCAACAGATAAAATCTTGTCATCATAATCCTATTTTAATTTATTAGGATTAATCAAACACCTAATAGGTTTTTTATATTCCGCATCCTATTTAATGATTTCCGCGGCTTGGTATGAATTCCATACTGCTCTATCCAAGCTTCTGCGCTTAGATAAAATCATACGTTCTTGTTGGCGGTTTCCGCCCATCTGACCGAGCCGAATCGCCATATAATTAACGCCTTCAACAGGGCTACCTTCAAAGGGTGGTTTATCATAAATTCCTAAGCGACCTTGCTATAATCTAAAAGGTTGCTTACTACTATAATCAAACCCTGACGCCATAATTTATCTCCTATAAAAGACTAATCGTTTCAAATACAGTCTTACGATAAAAATTAAAATCAGTATCTTGATTCTACAATCCCTCAAGTTTATTTAATAACTATAAATAAAGGGGTTCAGCGCTAAAAATCACACTAAACCCCACAATTTCATTTATAACAGTTTCTAGCTATTTATGCCAATCTTCATTATTTTCACGCATTGGAATTAATTTCCATAATTGATTGGTTAAGCGCAAACAATTTACCTTTATACTCTCTATTGGAATATCAAAATTATATTTAGTAATCATATCGACTTTTAAACACATCCCAATTAGATTCATACTCACCTTTATTATTTAAACGTCTGCGTTTATATAAACGCTATATATGGTGAGATTGTCTTTGGCATTCACCTAATAAATTCAATAGCTTTGATAGATGATTTGCCTAAGAAGTAAATTTAAAATCAGAGCCACTATATTTCATTCGAGTATTCTCAATTGAAGTGACTTGTCTTTGCGTCCAACCGCACATCATTAAAATAGCTAAAATATTAATTTCTTCTTCAGTTAGATCACAATTAAAACTGGATCTATCAACTAAAACTTGAGGTTCTTCACCCGGCTCTGGAAGTTCCCCCCATACTGTTCCTACAATAAAATCATCCGGCATAGCGTCAGATTCATTAATAGTAGCGACATCTAAATTATAATCTAAAAGATTTTTTCGCGGAAATTCAAATCCAGGAATAGCATCTATTATAAGATTCTATAAATCTCTTAAAGTATCTTCAGGGGTCAATTCCAGATACATGTCATCAGTAACCTTGTTTAGAAAGCGATTATAAACACTTGAGAATAATGTTCCCACTTAATCGCCCTCCTATAAATTATTTCTTGGAGGAAGTTTCCTCGGTTTTATTAATTACTTTATATCCAGAACCGCTTGTGCGACGACCTTGAGTAGTAGGTTCTTCTCTTACTACACGGCGCTTAGCTGCGGGTTCTTTCTCTACAATAGTATCTTCTTCTTTACTAGCGATATCATTAGCAATAGCTTTATCAACATCAAACCCAGTTTTTTCCTTCAAAGCTCTACGCTTATTAATATCAGTAATAGGAAGGCTAACAGATAAATTCTTGATTAAGTCAATAATTCCAATAGGAGCAAAATCAAGAGCATCTAAGAAAGCATCTAATGAGCCATTAAGAATTAAATCAGCAACTTGTTGCTCTGACATATTATATTCAGGTTCAGTATGAACATTAAGAGTATGAGTTACTTCTGGCTCTAAAATTTGTAAAAAATTAGCAATTAATTCGCGGCCGCCCGCCTGATAAGTTAATTTCTCTAACTCACCAAATGGAATGCGCTTAGTCTCACCGGGCGCAAATTCACGACGCAAATTAGTATCAGGAATAGTATAAACAACTACACTAGTGCTTCTATTTTTTACATTATAAATATCTTCATTATTAATCATTATTCAATTTCTCCTTTTACTCATAAAACAAAAATATGGGGAGAGGGAGTTTAATCCCTTCTCCCCATGGAATAATTTATATTAAATTATTTAAGAGTGCCATCAAGACGGCCATCGTAAGTGACAACTTTACCGGTGACTCCATCATAATTCCAAGTATACATCTGACCGAGAAGTGAAGTATCAACATAAGCACAGATGTTATTAGCAAGCATACAAACTACGCCAACCTTCTTGTAAACCTGAATCTCACGAGAACGGTCATAATTGTTGAACTCATCAACGATAGTGCCGCCTTCGAAAGCAATCTTTACAGGCTTACCATCAGCGCCCGTAGGAATAACCCAAGCATAACCAGGATCAATAACCTTACGAGTATTGGTTTCATCTTCAAAGCCCTGCTCAAGAATAATAACCTTAGTGCCCTTGTAAGTAGCAAGACGACCATTATTCCAAAGCTCGTTCTTCATAGCTTCAGTATATCTCCAAGCCTCATGAGGAATCATCTTAACAGCGAATTCATAAGTGCAATAAATAGTAGGAGTACCATAAGCAGAAGCAATAGTAATCAAACGATCCATAGCAGCTTCATCAAATCCGGCAGCCGCAACGCGGTTAGCAGGAGGAAGCTGATTGATAGAAGATCTAAGAGCTGCAGCGACTTCTTTATAAATAAGTTCATCCATACCATCCATGATGATCTTGGTTACTTCACCGAAATCAACACGACCATCAAGGAACTCTTCAAAGCCAATCTGAGCAGCTCCGCCGATAGCGCTAGTACGTACCTCGAAGGCTTCATTCTCTTTAGGTCCGAGCTTGAAGACTTCATAAATACCAGCAAGACCAACGCGAGTTACAAACTGCTTAGCACGAGCACGATTATTAAGAGGACGACGGAAGATAGGCTTATCACCCTGAGCGAAAGTCTTAACTTCAGCAAACTGATCATATTGCTGAATAACTTTCTTAGGAAGAACCTCATCAAGAGTCTGCTCAATCATAGAGAAAATAAGATTCTTATTTTCACGATAAAGAGCGTAAGTACCAGCCAACTCATTCATTTCATTACGAAGAGTTTCATTTAAGGCTTCATAACTAAGATTTTTTCCCTCATAACTATAAGCAACAGGAGCAGAAGGATCAGCCTTAGCAACTTGCTTCATAAGAGCAATTAAATTATTTTTATCTAACATTATCCTTTTCTCCTTTCTTACTTAATACGCATTACTTTGACGCCCTTTTGACCATCAGGCATAGTATAAACTTTAACAACCTGCCAGGTCATTGAATCGTCGCCAGTTTTGCTAAGAATACCCTTTGTAGCAGCAGAAGGAGAAAGCTTATCTCCAACAGCAAGAGTCTCTTCATTAATCATATTAGTAGTATAAAGATCACCAATCATGGTCTTAAATACACGAGGAACCATAGAAGTACCAGATTCCATGAACTTCTCATGATAGATACCTAACTTATGATATGGATTATTGGTCCAATTCATTTCATACATATCAGGAACATCAGTAAGAAGCTTATCATAGTAATACTTTACAGGAACATTAGCGACCTGATGATTACTATCAAGAGTATATTCATTACCATCATAAGTAAACTTGCCGGTTTCATCAACATCATAAACACGACCAGCAATAGTAACAGTCTTTAAACCTTGATCTGCGGAAACGGTCTGATTGATTAACTTATAGGTTTGACCCTTTTCGTCAACACCATTCCAGAAACGACCACCATATTCAACCTCAGTATGCTCCCAATCATAAGGGCTATAAACACGAGCCTGATAGTCATCTTTAATCATAGCAAATTCGCAATCCCATTGCTTACTGCCATCATAATGATCACGATAAAGCTTAATCTCGTTATAAACGAGCATCCATTCACCTTCGCCAGTGAAGTTGACTTCGCCGATACCATTACCATTAGCAGCATAGTCATACTTTACAAACTGACCGTTTTCAAGAATCTCAATGTCTTTATTGGCAGGAAGTTGAGCATAGATTTGAGCATTTCTTTGTGCGGAAAGGTGATTAGGCTCGACCTGACCGTAACCAAACTCAACATACTTTGCCTGAGACTTAATAGGAAGATTCTTATTCAAAAAGTCTTTAAACATTTAGTATGTCCTCCTTATTAATTTTTGTTGGCGGTAGCAAAAGCCGCCTTCACCCAAGCGGGCATATCATCATCTTCTGAACCATTATCGTTCAAATTAAAAGTAGTAGCACCATTGGGCTTATTATTTTCGTCAAGGTCGAAACTCACCTTGTTGCGAACACAAATAACAGATAATTTAGCTTCAATATCATCAAGAGAATATTTATCAATATTTTCAACAACATCGGCCTTATCTTCATCAGAAAGCATATAGAATTTAGCAATCATATCTTCTTTATCTTTCTTTTCAGCGGCATTTTTAAATTCAGCAAGTGGAGCAATTTGCTCTTTCAAGCTATTATTTTCAGTTTCAAGAGCCGCGAATTTAGTCTGTAATTCATCATACTGAGCTTTAAGTTCAGTATATTCAACAACGTCCTCAAGAGAATAATTTTTCTTTTTCTTTTTATCATCATTATTCTCGCTATTGTCGCCTTTATCAGACTTATTAGAGGGTTCCCCATTATCAGGGTTCTTTTTATTATCATTACCCTCTGATTTATTATCAGGGTTTTGGCCATTAGATTTATTATTTTTGTCCTCTTCCTCAGCCTTTTTCTTTGAAGCATAATCAGTCTCAAAAGCTTCAACATCAGCAAGAGCAAACTGAGGCTCTGCTGCCGGAGTATAAGACTTAGTTACTTCAGTTAAAGCATCAGAAGGAACAAAGCCTTCTACATCGGTAAGAGAAAAGTCCATGCGATAATATTTTTGGTCTTGTCTATTTTGAAGAATAGCAAACTTTTGTCCAGCATCTTCATAAACGCCTTCAATGCGATAAATAGAACAATAACTACTAGGCTCGCCAGGATACTTAGTCTCAACATAAGACCAGAGAGAATTCCACAAACTATCGCCAATTTCAACAGCATATTGTGTAAACACTTTGGGTCCTCCTTCTTTCATAAATTCTTTAAGTTCATTCATCATGGAGAACAAAGTGTTCTTAAAACCATCATCGAATGAAAAATTCACATTGATTTGGGAGCCTTCGAAACAAGGTTCATTTTCTTCTCCCAAAATACAAAGTTTAGAAATAATTGCCTTATTTATAATAAAAAACTAAGGCTTTCCATTACTATCTTTTGCCCATGTAGCATTTAATGTTTTTTCATCAAGCTCCATAGAATGATTATTCCCTTTCTCAACTACACGTTTACACTCAGGATACTAACCAGTCCACAAATAACCTTCAGTCATTAAATACTCACGTTCGGCAACACCATCATCCAAAAATTTCTAAAACCAAACTTTAGCTCCAAGATCAACAAAACCATAAGGGCGAGTATTATCTCTCATTCTAAATTCGCCATTAGATAATTCAATTATCCTATTATGTTCTTCAAAATCTTCAGCATTCTCATTAAAAAAGCCAACAATAGGACTGCCAGGAAGGCTATTAGCCATCTCAGTCGCTACATCTTTAGTAATTACGCTTTTGTTACGATTAGGTTTATCATCTACATAACAAACCTTAATTTGACATTTAGAAATTAAAGGATTTACAGGAGTTATATTTATAAACTCACAAGGTGTATTTAATTTAATACTTGTATGTTTCATAAATCCTCCTTATTTCATTGCTTCTTTATTTTGAATAGTTTTTTCACTTTTCTAATCGTCAGGTTTTTCCGGACGTCCTGCTTCACCATTAGAAGCTTTAGCAGTTCCAGAACCTGAACTTCCTGAATGGAGAGGTAAACCGTGCTGTATACGATCTGGTTATCCAGGGTGCGAACCTTTTAAACCCAAAATATCTTCACTACCCATAGTAGAACTCATAAGAGGAGGAATCATAATTTCACTTAAATGTAAAATCTCATTTTCAAAATGAGCTGCATTAAGAATAAAACTCTATGAATGTCCAAGAGCAATCTAAGACAATAGTTTTGATTGTCCCATTTGCGCTTGTTCTTTATACATTTTAGAAAGTGTTTGATAATTATTTTGAGTAGTTTCTAATAAATAAAATCTAAAATTACTACTCTTTTTCTCAATAATTCTATTAAAGAATATATTAAACTATAAAATTAAACTTCTTATTGTAGATTCATCATTTAACACTGATTTTTCTAAAGCCATATTACCATCAGTATTAAATAAATTCTATGAAATACCTAATGAATTATAAACACTACGTTCAACTTTAGCTAAATCATCTGTCGTTGTAGTAGTATTCTTATCAGACATATCAATAGAATCTACATCAGTAAATGTAGTTAAAACATCTACTCCAATAGCCCTCTATAACATCTAAACGGCATTATTATGAATATCTCTGGCTTCATCAACATCAAATATCAAATCACCATTTTTATCCATTGGGAGCTTTTGGACTAAAATTTTAAGCAACTTCTACATTTGTTTCTTGCGGTCAAGATCTTGCGCAGCATCTAAATCCATAATAGTAGGAATGGAATTTACAAAAATAGGAACATCACTATTATTAATATTAAATTTAATACAATTTTCTGGTTCAAGAACATACCAACTACCAGTATGCTAGCATCCAACCGCATCATCTAAAGCAAGTTTTCCTTGCTTATATAAAACATAACCTTTAGCAAATTCTTCTGGGAATAATTTTAATACTTTTAAGCGGTAATTCATATCTCTAAAAGTATCAAAAAATCGCATATCAAATTCGACAACTGGGGTATTATTTACACTATAACGTGTTCTACAATATCTAACTGGCAATTCTTGTAAAATTAGATTTTTTTCTGAAGGAACTATATATCCATAATAGCATCCATTTTTAACAACTTGTAAAGCAATATCTCCGCAAATCTTTTTAATATAACTATTATCAAAATAATTCAACATTCTATAAAAATCTTTTAAAACTTTTTCTTCTTTCACATTATCATCATAGGTTTCGGCTGCAATATACCAATCATAGCGGTATAAAAAAGCAACATAATTACAAACTCGTTGATATACACCACTTATATCATAATAAAAATTAGAAATATATCGTAAAGCATTTAAGTCCCTTTCCGCAAGCGCGCGAAGCACATCAGGTTTCGTGATAATACGAGTTTGACCTGGGTATCTAATCTTACTATAATCACCAAGTTTTAAAATAGCATCATCTAAAGTTTTTGTGCCAACTTTTATTTTTCTATTGGCATAATCCATAGTGTCATTATAATTATATTCATAACGACTATTATAAATATCAAAACCTTTAGCGTGAATCTAATCATTACGATCTTGCGTATCCAAAGTTCCACCTCCTTTAATAACCTGCTAATTTCATTATATAATCATAAGAAATAAGGTTTTCGTCGGTATATGGAATCTCTATTAATCTAAAATCATGTAAAGCGCAAAAACGTCTTTTTTGATTATCATTATATTGCTACTGGTATAAACCGCGTTTTCCGCCAAATTTAGAACTGGCTTCATAATGCTATTTTCCCTAATACTCAATAATGAAATCAATTTTTCCATCATCATCAAATATAACAAAATCAAAACGAAGCGGACGCCCACTTGGGCTTTTTAAATCTGGAAAAATATATTCCATTTTAAAAGGTAGTCCTGCTTCTTCTAAGATTTCCTCAATTTTAATTTCTCCTCTTGAAGCACGCATTTTCCACCCTCCTTAATTTAAAAAGCACCAATCAGCCGCATTAAACTTTTTACGTTTTTTCTTTTTATCTTCTTCAAGTTTTAAATAATATAATCCATATTCAAAAGCCGAAAATTTATCTTTACGAATTCCGCGATTTGCCTATTTTAGGATAATATTAATACCTTCATTTTCTTCGCGTAAATTCATCATTTCTTCTTTTAATATGGAGGTTAAAGTAAATGGTTTTAAATAATCTGCCCTTTGTTCAGAAGTCATTTTTGAACCTTTTTGAGTAGCTAATAATTTTTCTTTAGCTGTTCTCTCGTCTATTAAGAATTTTACTTTACCCGCCTGTAATTGAGTCTGAGCATTAGCATGACATTCAGTATTTATTGGAGCATTTGCTTTAATAACATACATAGCATCAAATTGAGTATTTGGTGTACGATATTTTTTATAATATCCATCATCATCATTCTCAACACCAAAATCAGGTAAAAATTCACCATCTTCATCATTTTGAGATTTTACCATGTAATCTAAAAGTCCAATACCTAAACCGTTACCGTCTATAACCAAAGTTTTAGCTTTATATTTATAAAATAATTTCTTTAATTTAATAGCCTAATCTTCAAAATGGTCATCTGACATAGTATACATATTTACTAAAGATTTAATAGCTGGACCTTGGGCTTGTGGTGTTACTTTAAATACACAAACTACTGAATCGCATCCTTTACGACCTACATCTACAGAAAGCACATAATAAGCTTGCGCGCCCGCACGTCCAGAAGCTTCATATTCAGGCTATAATAGTTTTCTATTTCTATCAAAATGCTCTCCATTAAAGAAAGCATCTTCAACAGTTCCTGACCATTTAGACTCATATTCACGTTCGAATGAAGCCTCATTATAAGTTCCTTCATTCTTTTGGTCAGTAATAAATGTTTTACTTTGTAATCCTACCGCAACCGGAGTTCGCCATGTTCCGCCTAATACCATACAACGATCGGGCTAAGTCACCATACGAACTAAGAAACCAATGAGTCTATCATAAGGGAATGTGCCCTTATAACCAGCAGTAGTAATATAGATTTGTGATTTGTTTAATGGCTCTTGTTCATTGGTAGTGCCATCTTTAGCTCTACGAGAAATTGCCATAACAGGAATAATAACTTCACGAAGAATGGCATCATCAATACCAACACATTCTTCCATTAGTCCACCATGACGACGCTGACCACGAGTGCTTTCACGAGCTGCGAGGTTATCCAAAACTGAACCATTTTTAAATACATATCTAACTTTATCTTTTCCTTCAAGAGTTTTTCCTCGACTCCAATCGATTTCTCGATTAAAGTTTGGAATAAGTTCACATATTTCTTGAACTTTATCATGAAGAATACTAGCACCTTGTTCTTTACCTCCAGAAGTAACGAACAAATGCGCACCAGGATACAAAATACATCTAATCATTAATGCCATAACAGACAAGAATGATTTAGAATAAGCACGAGGGAAAACCGCGTAAACATACTAATAACGCATAACAGAACGAAGAAATACTCTCTAATAAAAATAGAAATTAAATTCTCCATCTTTTATTTCAGTGCGTCGTCCTCGCACCATAAAATCTACAAATAAATCAGGATATTCTCTCCAAAAGGCAACGTATTTGCGGATAATGGGCATTACCGCTTCTACTCGCTCCGGTGATAGACCTATTTTTCTACGGCTATCACTTAACTACAGTAAATCTTGTAATGCCATTATTTATCCAAACTCTATAAGAACTCATTATCTTGCGCGGACTCCTATTCTTTAAATTCCTCAAAATCCGCGTAATCACTATCTTTAATAGTTTTTTCAAGTTCTTCAATACTTAAATCAGCATCATCAACGATATCGCTTTCCGCGTTCTTTGCTTTCTCTTCATCTTCTTTAGCATTTTCGCGTAAAGCCTTTTCTACCATTGTGCTAATATTAGTTTCATCTTCAATAAGAGTGCGAGTATAACGTTGCATATCTTGAATAGTTAAATCCACTTTATCATGTGGCTATTCAACATAATATCTTTCAATATATCCTTCTTTTTCACATAATTCAATTAATTCGCCAATTGAATCAACAAATTCACCTGATTCTGCTTTGTTTTGAGCAGCAGTAAATTTACCAGACTTCATTAAGCTATCGTATACTTTGCTCATCTTTTGGAAACCTTCAATATCACCAATATCGATCAATTGATTTGCCTTTAAAGATGTCTTACATATTAGTTTTAGCGTATCTTTATGTCCGGCACCTTGAATATCATAAGAAGCCATCATTTCTTCATACAACTATTCAAGCTTAACCCACTCTTCAGGTTTATAAGTCTTGCCCCATTTAAGTCTTAAGTAAGTGCGGTCTTCCTCAGTTAAGCCTAATTCTTGTTCCACTTCACCCCTCTATTGTGCGAAATAATCTTCCGTAGGGGCATTAGGTGGTGGAGCATAAACCGGCTCTTTTAGTTCTCCTTCTGGAATAACAATAGAACTTTTTTCAATAGCGGTTGCAATCTATTGAGCATCATATCCTTGACGCTTCATAGTTTGCTCTAATTTATTATTCGCCATCTACTATAAAAATTCTGTATCTTTCCAACGATAATCTTTAAACTATTTGAGTTTCATTTTTGACAAATAACGTCCAAGAATTGTCATACCGGTCATAGACTGCGGATCGCGCCCATATTTTTCCATTAATTTATTCCATTCATCTGGAACATAAGGAACATCCGCCTCTTGTAAAATCCATAAATAAGTATCTGGATTCCAATTATCGACATGCATTGTCATACATTTTTTGCACATGGGAAATTTACCATCATTAGGATATTTTTCTAAATTATTAGATGAATAGAATTCTGTGCCATTCATTGTACGATTACATTTTTCGCAATAATATGTTTCAGCCATAAATAAAATATTCTCCTTTCAACTATTTATTATAAACAAAAGGACAATATTAAGATTTTTTGGCCTTAGAATTTCGACAACTTTTACAAATACTATAAAAGCCATCTTTACTTGTTTTATTTTTACTAAAATATTTATTATGAGCTAATTTTATTTTACCACAACGACTACATTTTTTATATTTACCTTTTTCAATATTTAAATAATAATTATCTAAATATTCATCTTCTGCAGTCGAAGCAATTAATTTTGGAATTTTATTACGCCATAAACTTGAAATATATTCAAGACTATGCTTAATACCAAATTCCATTTGTATTTTCTCTTGAATGTCAATATTTTGTAAACCATCAATTTTATATTCAACGATTCTATCATAAAGAGGATAATTAGCTAAAGCTTTATCACAAAGCTTATCAAAATCCTCCATTAAATACCATAAGTCTTTATCGTATTCACCCTAACTATCTTGCTTTAATCGGGAATAATTACATAAAACCGCAGAACATATTTCAGGCCTTAATAAGCTAATTCCATCAGGAATGGGAAAACCATCATCATCAAAAATGAATGTTTTATCATCCAATGGAATATAAGACTTTGATCTGGTTAATTTTGTAGGCACTATTGGACGACGATAAGCATTTTTCATAACATACTAATCTTTACGCATTTCAATAAGAGCCTTTTTAATAACAAAAGCATCTTTACCTTCTGTTACTTTTAATTTAGCCTCCCAAACATTAATGGCTTCTCTTAACTAATTTAAACTTGGTATCTCTTCTAAATCTTTTTTTGTAATTGTAATATGTGGTTGAAATATTGTATTTCTATTATCTGTAATTAAATTATAAATTCCGTCTTCGCCATTTTCGAGTTGGGAAACAAGACCTTCAAAAGAAGTCTCACGCTTATTAACTGTAGCCATACGATTATCAGTTAATAATTTTTTCTCCTTTTTTTCTTGTTTCTCCATACAAAGAACCAAATAGTCTGCTAAAATTTCTAAATACTTTTCAGGCGGATCTGGATTATCAGCCAAAATTTGTTCGACTAATTGATTTCTTTCTTCTGGAGTTTGTAAAGAATAATCAAGTTTTATCATTTTTTACCTCCAGTCTATATTTATATTATACTCGAAAAAATTTTTTTTGTCAAGTTTCATTTAAAATTTTTTCTTTTTATATTTAAAAATTTTTTTAATAAAACAAATAACTTTTGCCCAAACACGCTTACGATTTGACATTTCTTTATTTTTATTTTATTATTATTATAAGAAAAAAGAAAAGGAGTATTTATGGAAATTATTTTTATTGTATTATTGAGTTGTGCATTAGTAGCATCACTCCTTTTTTTATGGTTATATAGAAAAGCTTTTTGGGTATTATACCAAAAAATGGCAAATTAGCAAAAAGAATTAAATAAATGGCCAATCGTACAATATGAGTGTATGCTATTGTTAAACATATTTTATAATTATGATTTTGAGGGAAGGGTAGTAGATTTTTCGCGATATGAAACGCAAGGACTAATTGTTTATAATTGTTTTCATGATGCGAAAAATAGCCCAAAAGGAATTGCGAATGATGGAATTGTTTCATCATTTTATAAACAAGCATTTGTATATGAATTAGATGATGGAACATTTGAATGGGAGGATATTGAAGATGAGGCGGAACCAGCCTTTTGAAGTAAGAGGGATAGATGCGGTAATATTTAGATTAGAACAAGAATATTTTAACGCAACAAGAGATAAAGATCCTTTTGTAAGAGATTGGAAATTATTTAAAACAATACGTATTGAGCAAAAAGATAATGGGTCAAGAACAATTACTTATAAACCTTTATCAGACGCGGAAAAGGCCCAATTAAGCACTAAAGAAGAACAAGAAGAATACCAATTAAATAAATATAAATATGTATTAGAACACTTAATGGAAAAATATGATATAAATACTATTAATAGATATATTGATAGTTGTAAATATAAAGATAAATTAATCGAATATATGGAGGAAAAATTAAATGCGGAAACCACTCAGTCCCTTGAAGGCAGTTGCTAAAAAGTATCAACAGAAAGCCACTTATTCTACTACTTCTGGATTATACACTCTTATGTGGGGTGAAAAACCTAAAAAAGGTAGAAAAAAGAAATCGTATTTTAAGATTTTAAATTATTCTTCGTAATTTGAAATTGAAAATTGATTTAGATTGCGTTTTGACCAGGCAAAAGAAAAAACGATGAATAAAAATTTATTTTTCCCGAAATACACCCCCCTCTATGCAGGTTTTATTCATTCTCCAGTGAATAAAAATACAAAGGTATGATGCAAGGGTGCCGCGCTCGTCAAGATGCACAAAAGCCCGCCCCGTATAAAACAAATCTTTGTGCAATCCGTCAATTGTATTCCGTGGCTGAATCTGCTACCATGTAATCATGCTGAACGACGGAACACCGAACAGCAAAATACATGAAAAGAGGATTTACAAAATGACGAACAACAAAATTAAAAAAATGTGTGAGCTTTCCGCGCAGATAGACGCACTCAAGGAACAGTTAGAATTGCTCAAGGCAGAAGCCCGCGAGGAAGCTAACGGCGAAAGCGTTACCTTTACTTACAATAAGTTTACTGTTATCGTTGGCAAGGGCGGCAAGGCTACTGAAACGCTCGACACGGTGATGTTCCGCGACAAGGCGCCGAAACTCTACGCCGAGTGCTTTGATAAGTACAAGAAAGTCGGCGCGCCGCGTGCGGCTTCCGTTACCGCAAAGATTGCAAAGTGAGGGCGTAAGCCCTCACTCCCCACAAGGGGACATACCTATACACATAACACGATAGCGCATAGCGCGGAAAGGGCTACACAATGAAAATTCAGGGCTTGCATAAGTATGATGCTGTCACCATCAACGCAATGGCGGAAGATGCTTGGGATATGGTACGCGAGGGGCGCAAACTGGTTATCAAAGACTTAGAGGAATACCATTATCTTATCGGTTGCGGTATAAGAGACTTTACGGTAGCCGCATGGCGCAAGTATAAAGCGTCTCTTGAAGCCGTCCGTCGCGAGGAAGAGCTGGCCATGGATTTGTTCATCATAGCGAACCTCTGGAACAAAACACGCTTTAAGGTAGTGGACTATTCTATCAATGATGGGGAAGACACTTACGATTATACCGCATTTTTTCTTTCATCTGGCGAACGGGATAAGTTTGAGCGCGAGAACCTTAAAAATGGCTCATCGCTTACCGTGGTAAGTACCTATGAGTGTACCATCGACCAACTGCCTGATGACGTCCACGATGACTTCATCAGTGAGCTATTCAGCGAGTGGGTTTAACCCACTCGCTCAAAGAGGGGGGCATATGCCATGTCTACTATCATTGCTGCTATTATTGTGCTTACCGCTATAAACGCCTATAATTTTGTCTATGCCATAGATAGCAAGAGCATAGGTAAAGCTATCTCAAGCACACTTATGCTCATTGCTGTTGTCACTATCGCCACTAACCTATAAAGTAAGAAAGAGGTAAAACAAAATGAAAAACGTTTCCAAAATCATCACCATGGCCATTGCCATCATTCTCTCCGTGTCTTTCTTCGGATTCCACGACCACACAACTGCGGAAGCCTGTGAGGAAGCACCCCAGTCCTACGACCTCACCGCATTAGATGAATGGTGTGGCGCTGGCACAGAGAGAGGAAGCATACGCTTTATCGGTGCAGAGGTCGCTTCCCGAAATGGTAACACTATCACACTATTGGACGAACGCGGCAACCAATGGGAAGTTGAGAATATGACCATTGATGATAATGATTTTCTGCTTTTGTGGATAAACGATAATGACACAGATGATATAGCAGATGATGAAATAATCAAGGTATGGAGAGAGGCTTATTAAGTCTCTCTCTATTTTTGCATATTATGTATGAATAAATATACAATGAATATACATGAATATACAATGAATATACAATGAATATACATGAATAATCATACATATGCATTTGGCCGGCGCGCTGTGGGCCGCAGCGCGCCGAGTTTTGCAATAGTTATATTGTACAAAAATTTTGAAACCATTTTGTGCATTATGCCAGTCGCCTTTATACACCCGAAAATGAATATTTATACATGAATATTTATACAGCCCTGATGAATAAATATTTTTTTCAAAAACCTATTGACATTCAGTCCAGAAGTGGTATAATAAAGGCATCAAATGAAAAGGAGATACACCACAATGACTAACAAGGATTTTCTCAAGACCCTCTCGCTCGAAAAGACACGCCTCGAACATGAGCTTGCCGCAGCCACGGAAAAAGCCGATGACCTTGACGATAAAGAAACGCTCGCTTGGACGGCAGTCGTCACCATGGAACATGCTCCAGAAGAAGACTACACCCGTGAACAGTGCGAAGCTATCTATGACGCATATGAACAGGCAATGCGCGCAAGTGAGGAACAGGCCGACTATGTAGAAGAAATTGAAAATACAATCGAAAAAATCAAATCGTTAATGGAAATGTACGAGGATTAAACCTCGTACATTTTTTTATAAATGGTATTGACAAATGCCCTGTTATCTGCTATACTATTGGTACAGTAAAGAAAAGGAGATAATAAAAATGTATGAATTCGAGTTTATCAACAAAATCACTAATGAGCATGACATTCGACAGTCGTTATACTCCAAAGCTCCGAATCTCGGTCCGGACTGGGAGCTTGTTTTTACTGAGTATGTGGAGGAATATTAAAATGAGTTTACATGATGATTTAGTTTTACTTTTCATTTATACCGGTACAATCGGCGCGGGCGCGCTCATTGAATGGGCAGAAAAGAAACTGAAAAAGAGAAGTTGAAAAACTTCTCTTTTTTTTTTCATTTTACCTATTGACAAACTCCAAAAGTGTGCTATAATGGTAGTATCAAAAGAAAAGGAGCTTTTCAAATGAAAACATACAACATCATCAACGCTGAGACTAAGACCACCGCAGTTTTCCATGTCGCAAAGAATGAAAAACTTTTAGACCGGCTCGAAGAAACACTCTATATCACACAAGAATTAGAGCCGTATTTCAGAGATTGGAAATCGCATCTTGCGACTTTTGGTTGGGCTGATTTTAGTTACCATTGTGTTGAATTTTTCCGCGTGTCCTATGACTGGGCTGACTCGCCGATTGAGGTTAAACCAATCGACTATCCGGTGAATAGATTGGAGCAGTAATGCTCCAATCTTTTTTCAAACTTTTTTGAAAAACCTATTGACAAATCCCGAATCTATGATATAATAAGAGTATAAAAAGAAAGGGGATAAAACAAATGTTATTTATTGTTTCTGTTAACTACTACAACTACAAGGCTGACGATAACAACCGCTATCGCTATGAAGTGTCTGTCGCGGGACAGGAAAACGCATATACCCTCGGACAGAAGTTTATGGACGCGGACAACGTCCTCTCGGTTGACATTATCGACGCAATGACCGGTGAAGTCATCGAGAGTTGGGAAGAGTAAAAAAAACTCGGCAGGATACACAAAATCCTGCCGAGTTTTTTATACATTTTACCTATGGACTTTTGTTATATCTCATGCCATACTATAATTGTTCCAAGGGAACGACATTAAAGATGAAAGAGGTTAACAAAGATGACTTTGGGCATGGTTAAAAATGTGATTGATCTGGTAAAAGGCGCGCTGATGTTCTATGAGGGAAACGGCGTCGAAGTGATAAATGAAAACACTTGCGGTCGCTATCTCAAAGACCGCAAAGGGCGCATGACTTTGAATGGTGATGTTTTGGGCGCAAGCGAAGAATGGGTGCTGGGATTGCCGGTCAGCGGTTTGAAAGCCAAAGATGATGTTTTTATCATTTATGTTGACGGCTAAAATTAAATTTTTTAAATTAAAAATCTCCCCAAAAATGGGGAGATTTTTTTGTATATTTTGCCTATTGACAATTTCAAAACTTTGTGATATAATCGGCCGGCCGTGCACGCCAGGCGCGGCCGGAATTTTGTGTCAATAGGCAAGTTCAACAATTTTTATAGCGAAAGTTTGTGCATAATGTCAATAGACAGAATCCCGAATCGGTGCTATACTATAATTACAGTAAGGGAAGGAAAACCCACCAAACCGGAAAGGGATTTACAACATGATTAACATTCGTTCTATTCTCAAACTCGCTGAAAACGACGGCATGACGCTTAAATATGGCAAGAAAGTCAACTACAAGTCCGGCTGGCAGGTCGCTACCAACGGCGTTGAATGTAAGACCGCCCGTGAAGCTATCAATGCGGTTAAGGACTTCGGCGGAAACTGCGGTGTATGGCTTGCGAATGGCATCTATTATGTTGACAAGTCCAAGAGGGTGCAGACCAAGAAGCAGGCGCTTGAAATTGGCAAGGCGTGCAATCAAATCAGCATATATGGCTGGGCGTGCGGGAATCTGGCCTACTGCTAAAAAAAATTGCATATAGGGCTTGACAAAACAAGCCCTATATGCTATAATACAATCAATCCAAGAGGAAAAGAAAGAGGTAAAACAAATGCTTATCAAAATGTCAAAACACGCCACGCAAGACCGCATTGACCGCCTGCTCTTCATCTACGATAATGTAGGAATCGGCGAACCATATATCGACAGCGTTGAGGACGATGTTCTCTACACTATCACTACAACCGGTATTCTTCTTATTCGTAGCGCCAAGGACGGCACACTCATTACCGCCTATATCGCGGATATTGATAAAATCACCGCGATTTGGAGAAACAAGCACGGCGAGCGCCCCATGCCTGACAACCTTTACAAGCGTGTTCTCGCAAATGCGTTCTTTGATAGAATGTGGAATAAACAGGAAAAGGAGAAAAAGAAAAATGTTCGGTAAGAAAAAAGACAAGCCATTCAATCCTTATGAAAATCATATAGACGAAATGCTTTATAAGGTTTGGGAAGAGCGCGACCGCCTTTAAGAAAAGACAAGGCAAGTCATTACGCGCGTAGGAGTGATTAACCTCTATCCTGACTGCCCCGACCGCAAGAAAGCCGTCTCTGACGCCGAAGAAGCGAAGCACGCCTTAATTGTGGCTATTGGAGCATACGACACCGCACGCATGGAGTATAATAACTACATCAAAAAGTATGCGGAAAAGTTCGATAGCCCCAAAGAGGAATGGACTACCACAAGCCATGAAATTATTGAATGGGCTTACAAATACTATTATAAAGGGTGAACGAAATGAAAATTACTGTTAAGCATAGCAACAAAATGGTTGCATTTGAAGACCTCCCCGAGGGTATGATTTTTCAAGACCCTGCTTCTGGAAATGTCTATTACATTAAAATCGCGACCGTGGTTGATGAAGATACCGGCGCAGAAGAATGGAACGCTCTTAATTTGGACACTTACAATCTCGACTGCTTTGGCTCGCCTTGTATGGTTCGGCCTGTTTATGACGCGGAACTCATTATCCCTTGACAAAACCGAACTTTTGTTCGTGTTTTTTCTCCCCCTTTCCTATGGCTTTGGCGGTTGTGCCAAAAACAACCGCCACCCTTTCCAAAAAATAAATTGAATGGAGATAAGAAAAATGAAAAATGAGAAACTGAGCGAGGTTGTTGAAACGGTGTGCAGAATGGCTCGATACGGTATTCAGAAGAGATACCCGTCAGGCGGAACAGCAGCAAATGAAATGATTGAGCGTGTCGCGCTTCTTGAAGACAAGCTCGTTCCCATTCTCGTCGACCTCGAAGCCGTAGGAAACTAAATGAAAAAATCACCCAATTTGGGTGATTTTTTTTTGTTTACTTTCACTATTGACAAAGTTCCTTGAATGTGATAAAATTGTCGGCGCGCGGACGATTGTGGCGCGCCGAGTTTTTTGTCAAGAGGTAGATTCAACAAATTTTCGCACGATTTTTTGTATAAAATGCCAATAGACAAAAATCCTATAATGTGGTAAGATGTATACAACAAATAAAGGAGGACTAAAATGATGGTTGCATGGTATTGGTTGATTCTCGCATTTTGCGTGGGTATTGCGTTCGCTACAATCACCGATGAGTGGTGCGAATGGGAGAAAAACACTTTAACTGACGTTCTCGCATGAATTGCTCTGATTATCGGCTTCGTTCCTTTGGCTTTCTATTGCATATTTCTCAAACTGACGATTTTCCACCCCACAACGCCTGAGAAATTTGAGGAAGTCAAAAAGGTTAGTGGAGAAACTTGTAAAATCTATCGAGTATGCGGTAATGTGTATTTTTGGATTGACCTTAAAGCAACGAAAATCTATAACAAGGTCTTTTTTGTCCGAGTAAAGGAGACTGAAAACAATGGGTGAAAGAGTTAATGTTTTATGTTTAATTGAATGGTTGCGCGCTTGGACGGAAACCTTTAATGACTGCGCGTGTTGTCCTTTGTCCAACGAGTGCGACCGCCGGAGCATCAGCTATGAATGTGCTGATGACCTATTAGAAAAATTAAAAGAGTAAATTAAAAACTCTCTATTGACATTTCTATTATAATATGATATTATTATAATAGAAAAAGGAAAGGGTGATAATAATGAATACAATTCTTCTGTTTGCGCTTTGCACGGCGGTGAATGTGATTCTATCAACTATTAAAAGCATCTTAACTGTCAAGGGCGGAAAACTTAGCGCGTCTTTCATTAACGCTCTCACTTATGGTTTTTATTCCTATGTGATTGTGCTGACTTCCGCGGACGGTATGCCTATTTGGTTAAAAATGGCTATTACTGCCGTTTGTAATTTCATAGGCGTTTACCTTGTCAAATGGATTGAAGAGAAAGCCCGCAAAGATAAATTATGGAAAGTCGAGCTTACCGTCCCGACAAAATACACTAACACTATTGATTTTGATTTGCATGATGTTCCACATTCTTACATTGAATTGAGCGATAAACATACGCTTTTCAATTTTTACTGCGCGACCCAAAAGGAAAGCGCAAAAGTCAAGGATATTGCCAATCAATATGAAGCAAAATATTTTGTCGCGGAAAGCAAAAATCTTGAATAAAGGGCTTGACAAAAGTCTTTTATTCTGTTATACTTAACATATCAAATGAAAAGGGGAAAATTAAAATGAAAGCTACTGGTATTATCCGCAGAATTGATGACCTTGGACGTGTGGTCATTCCGAAAGAGATTCGCCGGACTTTGAAGATTCGCGAGGGCGACCCGCTCGAAATCTTCATTGAAGACAACGACTGCGTTTGCTTCAAGAGGTATTCGGTGCTTGGCTCTTTGACCGAAGAAGCTCTGCGAACCGCTATTACAATGGCATCGAATTCCGGTCTGCGTCCTATCGCAATCTATGACACTACCGTGAAACTGCGGGGTATGGAAAACTATCCGGCCTATGTTCCGACCCAGTGGGAATTTGAAAGAAAGCCGTTTGTTTTCAATAACACTTATGGCGTTTATCCGATTACCGTAGACGGCGAACTCATTGGTTATGCGGTTTGCGACCAGCAGGACAAGGGTTGTGAAATGGACATGATTGTCCGCTACCTCAGCATTGTATCTGAGCGCTAAAAAAATAGCACAAGGGGCTTGACAAAACAAGTCCCTTGTGCTACAATAAAAGCATCAAAGAAGAGGGGCAAATAAAATGGAAATTGAAAAGACATTTCGGGTTGATTACAGCGGTAAAAATCCTTGGGACCAGTATTACGATAATCGAGTTAGTTTTGATTCCGAAGAAAAAGCTGATGCTTTTATCCAAAAGTTGATGGAAGATGAAAATATCTATCAGATTTTCAAAACCATTACTACCAGTTATCACAGATAAAATTTGAGGTGAATTTTCACCTCATTTTTTGGCTATTTTGCCCATTGACAAAAATCCAATAGTGTGATAAAATGGCCGGCCGTTTGCGCCTGCCACGGCCGGAAATTTCATTATACCACCATCCCAGCAATTTGTCAATAGGAAATTTAGCTAAAAGTCCAACTAATTATTTTCCCGAATTTGGGCATTTTACCAATAGACAAGAGTGTAATAATCTGCTATACTATGGATACAGTAAAGAAAGGGGATACAAACAATGTATTACACTCACGATTTTTCTACTAAAAAGTTCTCTACTCGCGGAGAATGTGTGGAAGAACTTCTTTCTTCTATAAATTCTCTTGATATTTCAGAGTTTCTCGCCCACCGCGTTTCTCTTGCTGATATTATTGACGAACGCATGGCCCGCGACCCCGAGGACTTTTACGACTGGTTAGATAGAGAAATTCAGATTGCGACTAATACCTATCTTGAATGGCATATCAACGAACACTACGGTTATATAGAGGATTTAGAATGATTATTTTAATCGGCATTTTCGGCCTCGTTTTTGGCTTTATTTTTGCTTATTCCCGTGAAAGTCTCGGGTGGGACTCTTTCAATATCGTTTACGCTATTCCTGTGTTGATTTTGCTTAATTTCTTATCTTTCATGTATTGAGAAAGACCGCGAAAATTTTGAAAAAAACACTTGACAAGCAAATCCAATAGTGGTATAATACAAGTATAGTAAAGGAAAGGGGTAAACCAAAATGATTATCAACTCTTGGTCGAAAGCCATCATCACATTCGATGATGAAGAACTCGATACTATCGATCGCATGAACGAAATTCTTGAAAGTATTCGCACTGAACTCAACCATCAGGATACCGCAACATTTGAAGCTAACGGTACTTGCTTCAATCGCGAAGCTGTTGAAGCTATGATTATGCTCTGTTATGACCTGTCAAACGACTGCGTTACTATTAAAAAAGACGATAATGGGGAGAGATAAACGCCTATGAAAATCACTTACATCAAGTCCCACGTTGTAACCACTCGACGCTCCATCAACTTTGACATGGACGGCACTATCGCTGACCTCTACAGCGTCAAGGATTGGCTCGCGCTTCTCCGTTCGGAAAATCCTAAGCCCTATCGAACTGCCGTTCCCATGTGCGATATGGCTGAACTGAATGAGGTTTGCGAACTTCTCCGCGCCGAGGGTTGGGAAATCAATATCATCACTTGGCTTTCTAAGGATTCGAGCGAGGAATACAAAAACCTTGTGCGTGAAGCAAAGCGCGCGTGGCTTGAAGAACAGGGCTTCCACTATGACCACTTCCACGGCGTCCAGTATGGCGCGACTAAGGCTGACAGCGTGCGCGACCGCTATGACGTGTCCATCTTGGTTGATGATAATGAAAAGGTTCGGAATGGTTGGCACTTGGGCGCTACTATTGACCCGACCGCAGTAAACATTATCGAAAAACTTTCGGAACTTTTGGAGAAAAGGGCTTGACAAAGCCCTACTCCAATGGTATAATAAATACATCAAATGGGCAATAAAGGGTGATAAAAATGATGCCTTATTTTTGGCTTACTCTTGGCGTTCTCGCCAAAGTGACCGGACGAACTGCCGGTGGTAATTACCGTTATGAAACGGTTGTCTCTAAGGAAATTGGACTTGTGACCGCAGATTGGGTCAATATCCATCTGCTGTGAGGCAAAAATGCTGTATTTGATGATGGATAATTTAACCAATAGCCATTTGGTTAAAGTTGGCTATTCTGACGGCACTAAAAACCTCGCAAAGCGTCGTAAAAGCTATTATAGCCACAATCCGAAAGCGATAATGCGTAGCACTTGCGCCGGAAGTCGAGACATGGAAAATTCTTGTCATCTGACTTTAAGTGAGTTAGGCAATCGCATTAGTGGCACAGAATGGTTTGAAGTGTCCGCAGATTTGTTTAATTCTCTTTATACCGAGGGAATGGCATTTTTCAGACCAAATCATAAACCGATTCATTTCTTAGAAGAATTTTGAAAGAGGAAATAAAAATGAAAGTAAATTTTGGCACTAAGGGTCAGCTCCAAATTATCAACATTCTCAGCGGTGGCACGTTCACCACCCGCGCTCCAATGGCGTCGGTATGGGAATGTATCTCAAAATTGACAGCAACAACAACACGCCGTTCGTTCGGTCGAGAGGTTCGCAGTATTGCTACGCGGTGAATCTTGAAACGGGTCAGGTTCGCGAGTTCTCGCGCGACAAGATGGTAACGCCTGTCAAAACCGAGGTCAATGTGATTGGTTAAAAGAAAATCTCCCCAAAAATGGGGAGATTTTTTTGTTTACTTTGACTATTGACAAAATCATCTGAATGTGCTAAAATTGGCCGGTCGCTAACGCATGTTGCGACCGGAATTTACCATTATACACCCTGCCAGCATTTTTGTCAAGAGAAATTTTGCACAAATTTCAATTTTATTTTTTCCCGTTATTTGGTCATTTTACCAATAGACAAATCATTACCAATCTGCTATACTACATAATGTCAGGAGGAAAGAGTAAGACCTGCGGAAAGGCAGTTCTCTTGACCATTATACCAAAATCCGACGGAATGTTCCAAGCGTGGCGTGCCGAACAAACTTTCAAAAAAGTTTGAAAAACCCCTTGACAAACCGCTCATCGTAGGGTATAATGAATACATCAAATAAGAGAGGTAAACAAGATGATTTCTGATGCTCGTCCACCGCCTTAAAGACTAATTTGGTTTAGTAAAATGAATTGGTTTATGATTATAGATAAAGGTAGGTATAAACAAGATGTATAGTAATAAACCTCGCGACCGCCCCTAAAAAAAATTCGCAAAACCTATTGACAACCTACTCTGCTTATGATATAATAACTACATCAAAGACAAGGACAGTCTTAAAACCCAGAAAGGAATTGATACTATGTCTACTTCTACTACTACGGCTAAGAAGCTCACTAAGCGCGACCGTTTCGAGGCTCTGCTCAAGATGAGCGAGGTTCAGGCGAATCCTGATATGGTGACGTTCATCGAGCATGAGATTGAACTGCTCGCCAAGAAGAACGCGGGCGATAAGAAGCCCACGGCCAAGCAGATGGAGAATGACGCCGTGAAGCAGGTCATTCTGGACGAGATGACCGCCAACCCTGACAAGCTGTATACGGTGACTGACCTCATCAAGGGCGTTCCCGAGCTTGCGGAATATACCAACCAGCGCGTTTCCGCTCTTCTGCGTCAGATGATTGACGCGGGCACAGTTGTCAAGACGGTTGACAAGCGCAAGTCCTGCTTCTCCCGCGCGTAAAGGAAAAGGGCAGGGGATAAAAAAATCCCCTGCCCCACAAAAAAACTATTGACAAACCAATAGCAAAGTGCTATACTATATTTAGAGGTTGAGAGAACGATGGTAAACCTCAATCTACTTTTCCAATAGGAGACGATAAAATGGGTATTGATAGGCGCAAAAACTACGGTATTATGCTGGACACGGAAACTGCAAACACCATTCAGGACGGCGATAAGCTGGATATGTCAAATGTATTGCCCTATGACTTTGGCTGGGCGGTCATTGATTCCAAGGGAAATGTTTATGAAACTCATTCTTTTGTGAATCGCGACATTTTCTGCTACGAGCGCGACCTCATGCAGTCTGCATACTATGCCAATAAGATTCCCCGCTATGTCGAGGATATTAAGAACGGCACCCGCATTATGGCTGACCTTTACGAAATTCGCCTTGCGTTCTGCGAATGTGTCGAGCGTTATAACTGTTCTTTTGTCTGCGCTCACAATATGCGGTTCGACCTTAACGCCTGCAACAATGCGCAAAGATGGAACACAAAAAGCAAATATCGCTATTTCTTCCCCTACGGCCTTGAAGTTTGGGACACGTTAAAAATGGCGCGACAGGTTATCGGCAAAATGCCCACTTACCGCGACTATTGCGAAAAGAACGGCTACAAAACCAAGAACGGACAGCTCCGTTTCACCGCAGAAATTCTTTACCGCTTTATCAGCGGTGAAAATAGCTTTGATGAATCCCACACGGGACTTGAAGACGTTCTCATTGAAGTTGAGATTCTGCGCTATTGCGTTCGACAGCACAAGGAAATGGAAAAGTCCCTTTTCAAAACTCCCACGGTGGAACGCCCCAAGCCTACCGAGTTTCAGCGTGCGCTCATGCGAAACATTAAGGAAAATCCCATGATAAACATGAGCTAAAAAAAATAGGGAATAGGGCTTGACAAGTCCTATTCCCTATGGTATAATCAATGTATCAAATGAAAGAGGTGTTTTACATGAACGCTAAACAAATCCTTTTTGTAGTCCCTGATGACAATGACCCTCACATGGGCATTTTAATCGACCATGACTATATTATTTGCGCCGAGTGCGGTGGCGTCTTTGAAGCTGACGAAGTTTTCATTATTCAGACCTACGACTCTTGGGTAAACTTTGAAGATGAAATTGCGGACGAACTTGACCTGCTGACCGCAAAAGACATTGGCAAGGAGCTGGATAGCAAGGAAAAGTTCGGCTGGGACGCGTGGAAAGAAGCCATTAAGGGGGAGTTTTGAAAATGGATTTGGATTTTAATTACATGACTGACGAGGAACTGGACGAACTCATTCTCCAAATACAGGAAGCCAGAAAAGCCCGCGCAGAAAGCCGAAAGACTGACCTTTGGAACAATGTCCGGCGGTCAGTAGACAATTACGTCAGAGAGTGTGGAACGATTGAACTCTTTGCTGGGGACTACTATTCCAAGCTGGACGCTGATTCTTTTGTGATTCCCGGCGAGATTAACCAGCCAGACTAAAATGAAAAACTGCCCAAAAATGGGCAGTTTTTTTTGTCTATTTTGCCTATTGACAAACGCGGATTTTTGTGATAAAATGGCCGGACCGCCAGCGTACGCAGCGGTCCGAATTTTCCATTATACCACGCCCCGCCAATTTTGTCAAGAGAAAAATTGCACAAAAGTGAAGAAAATTTTTTCCCGTAATTTGGTTATTTCGTCAATTGTAATCCGTGGGCAATCTGCTATAATGGATAATGTCAAGAGGGAACAGTGAATTGCCGAACGGCTTCACTGATGGGTGTGATAACTCGGTAACTGACCCGTTTTCAAAGAAATTTGAAATTCCCTCTTGACAAGTAGTGCGAAAAGTGCTACAATAAATAATGTCAAGAGGGAGTAGCCCAAGAAATCCGAGGGCGCGCGACCTTGAGAAAGTATAGGAAGAAAACATAATACACCACGTTGTAAAGCCAAACGTTGAACGTGAAAGTGAGTTTGATTGAACCAACTATCCTCGAAGCATTTTTGCTGACAAATAGATTGAATCAACAAACAATAAATTATCCGTCAGGTCGAGGTAGTAATTCGTGTGAAAAGTTTGCGAAACCTCTTGACAAGCCCTCTAAAATGTGGTATACTCAATATATCAAAAGGGTAGCGACCTACTGCCAAAGAAAGGAATTGATACTATGTCTACTTCTACTGTTAAGAAGCTCACCAAGCGCGACCGTTTTGAGGCTCTGCTCAAGCTGTCTGAGGTTCAGGCTGACCCCGCCATGGTTGAGTTTATCAATCACGAGATTGACCTGTTGGCTCGCAAGAACGCCGGTGATAAGAAGCCGACCGTGAATCAGGTTGCCAACGACGGCTACAAGGACATTATCTTTGCCGAGATGACTGCCAATCCCGACAAGCTCTACACTGTGACTGACCTCATCAAGAATGTGGACGGTCTGGGCAACCTCACCAATCAGCGCGTTTCCGCTCTTCTGCGTCAGATGATTGACGCGAATAAGGTGGAAAAGATTGTGGACAAGCGCAAGTCCTACTTCCACATGGCGCGTTGATTCAAGGGGAGCGCCTAAAAAAAAATTAGGCGCTCCCGCATTTTTCTCTTGACATTTGCTGACGGCGGTGTTATAATCATACTTGAAAGGGGGCAAAAGAAATGCCTAAAATGAGTGAAAAGGACTTTCAGGCAAAGATTGATAATCTGATGAAAAAGTTGGATTGTACTGCCGAGGAAGCAAAAGAAATTCTCATGGACGATGATGACATTGACCATGGAATCGCCAAAGACTTTGACCTGTCCGCGGAAAAGCTCAAAGAAGCTAACAAGTATTCTAAAACCGGAACACGCAAAGCGCCGACCGCTTATAAGTTTGAGAAGCGACAGCGCAAGGAAAACCCCACAAAACGCTCGATTATCGCTGAACTTGCAACTTTTTTGCGTGAAAACAGCGAAAATGCGTGCGAAAACGTGGAAATTACAAATGTGGAGCGCATGATTGCGTTCCATGTGGGCGAAAATGACTATGAATTGACCCTGATTCAGAAGCGAAAGCCCAAAAACTGACGAAAAAGGGTGAAAAACCGCTGAAAAATGCGGTTTTTCACCCAAAAACAAGTCAAAAAGTGCAAAAAATAATGGTTGAGAGAACGATGGTAAACCTCAATCAATAGAGAGGATTTTGTGTCAATGGAAGAAATTACTATTAAGCTACGCCGATTTAAGGACGGCAGACCCCCCGTTTCGATGGAGTTTATGCCTAATTGTGGCGAGAATCTGAAAGACGTTCAAGCGGTTTACTTTTTCAAGTTTTACAACAACAACAAACTTGAATTTAACAAGGTAGGTACTTCCGCAAAAGACGTTGTAGGGCGCTTGCGTGATGAAATCGGCAAATACTCGAAAAAGTATTCTATCACGCGCGTTGAAGTTCATCGAATTCGTTCTTGCGGGGATTATCCCGCCGAGGGCGCGGAAAGCGCGTTGCGTGCGGAATTGATTAGACGCTATCCCAAAGCGTTCCGCAAGAATGACCGCTTTTTTAACGTGGACATTAACCCCACGGTTTTCGATGAAATTGTAAGCGCATTTCTTGCATAAATATTCAATCAGCAGGTTGACTAAAACCTGCTGATTTTTTTGTGCATTTTACCTATTGACACCGATCGGAAAATGTGGTATAATGGTCGGGCCGTCGCGGGACGAGCCGGCCCGAATTTCCGATCGGTATACCCATATGCAAAATTTTTCATACTTCTAGCACCTCTCCATATGGCCCAAAAAAATCCCGAAAATTGACTTTTTATAAAAAATATGTTATAATGGTAAAAAAAGACTTTTTTAAGCCCGCGTAGGATCATATGCCTTTATGATTAATTAAAAATTGCTTCATCCTTACATTGTTTCACACGTATGTTTTCGTCCAAAAAAATCTTGACATTTTTAAAAAAAAAGTATATAATATATATAGAAAATAAGAAAAGAGGTATTCATATGGATATGAATGATATTATTGCTCGTCTGAAGAATGGTGAGGACGCTCAGGCTATTGCGGACGAAATGGCTAAGTCTCTGAATGATGCGGTTAAGCAGGTGGAGCAGGAAACTAAGAAGCAGGCCGATCGGGAGACCGCGCTCGCGCAAGAAATCGCCGATCGGATTAACGAGTATGCCGCTCTTAATGGCTACAAGGATTCCGCGTTGACCGCGTCCGATGTGGAGAATATCTTTGCTGAGGTTTACGATCTTATGACCGGGGTTAACGATCTTCTTGACATGCTTTTTCCCAAGAGTGAGCCGGTAAAGGTTAAGAAAGTCAAGAAAACTGATGATGATGTAATTGCCGAATTTTTGAATACTTTCATTAATAAGTGAACAATGTGTAGGGTGAGATATTTTTCATCCTAAGAATTGACAATTTCACCAAGAATTGCTTAATACGAAAAAAGAGAGACTAAAAAAAGTCTCTCTTTTTTTTAGGTTCGGAGATCGGAGACGGGGAAAATGCGGTTGGTGATTAGTTAAATCGATCGGCACCACATTCTCGCAATTTCTAATAATTTTAAGTATTTTTAGCAATTTCTAATAATTTTAAGTATTTTTAACAATTTCAAAACAATTTTTTATGCTTTTAACAGCAATTTTTAACAATATTAGTAATTTCTACAATTTTAACAATTACTAACATTTTCACACTTTCAACAATTTTCAAAGCTATAATTACTCCACGTCGTCCGACTCCGAATCTAAAAACTTAATTACTATCCAGAAGCGAATCAACCAATATAGGTCTATTATCGATCTCTTCCAGCGTTCCATAAGCAATATCCAACAGCCACACCAATTAAAAACCAAATAATACCACTCATAATATCCTCCTTATGCTAAAAGCTCTTCCAACTTTGTCTTAAACGCGCTATCAAGAATGTCATCAGCAAGTGTGCGCTTGCTAAGATCCACATCTTCCGATCCAGAAGCAACATCAACAAGGGTGCTCGTATCCGAAGTCTTCTGCGGTCTCTCCTCTAATACAGGTCTCACATAGTTATATTCATTCTCGATATATTCAACCTTACCTTGCTCAGTAATTCGACCAAGAACCTTACCATGAAAAACTAACTTATTACAGTCGTCCCAAATA
>ENA-OPNV01000401-OPNV01000401.1-human-gut-metagenome-genome-assembly--contig:-NODE-401-length-28396-cov-2.751985_pt1 | contig 28396 bp, 17 predicted proteins | sample MGYA00241542_ERZ501781 | MGnify/ENA primary metagenome ERZ501781 (study PRJEB25962, sample SAMEA2042609) | human gut metagenome | biome: human gut; feature: human-associated habitat; material: faeces...
TTTGTTTATTGTTGTTCGGGATAAGTCTGACGGCTTCTGCTCAAGAAAAGGTGGAAACAGTCTCTATGCGTTATGAAACGCAGAATGATATGCCGCTGTTCTATCAGAAGATGAAAGAAAACCTGACTTATCCTATGGCATGGGGGAACTCTGCTATCCGAAATTTCGAAAAGTGGCGTGAGAAAGCTCGAAAAACGTTATTGGATTGCATGTTGCCTGCTCCTCCTGCTACGGCTTTTGATAAGGAAGTGATAGATACCGAGCAACGGAATGGATATAGGGCGGAGAAGATTTTGTTCAGTGTTTCGGAATATTCTCGTGTTCCCGCTTATCTGTTGGTTCCTGACGGGAATGGCCCGTTCCCGGCAGTATTGCTGCTTCACGATCACGGTGCGCATTTTTCGATAGGGAAAGAGAAGATGGTGCGTCCGTTCGGTGTGGAAGCATCTGTACTGGCCGATGCGAACGATTGGGTGGAAAAATGTTATGACAAACAGTATGTAGGTGATTATCTGGCAAGTCACGGATATGTAGTGCTTGCTGTGGATGCCTTGTTTTGGGGGGAACGGGGACGTAAGGAAGGAGTACGCTATGACTCACAGCAAGCGTTGGCGGCCAATATGTTACAGATGGGAATGTCTTGGGGAGCCTTGATAGCCTGGGATGATATTCGTAGCGCGGAATTTCTGGCCTCATTGCCCATGGTTCATAAGGAAAAGATAGGTACTATGGGATTTTCCATGGGAGCACATCGTGCCTGGATGGTCAGTGCCGCTACAGATGTGGTGAAGGCAGGCGCTGCTGTGTGCTGGATGAATACTACAGATAGCTTAATGACACTTACCAATAATCAGAACAAAGGCGGGTCTGCTTATTCCATGATTATTCCCGGAATACGGAATTGGATGGATTATCCTCATGTGGCATCTATCGCCTGTCCCAAACCGATGTTGTTCATCAATGGCTTGCGGGACAAACTTTTTCCTGTAAAGGGCGTTGAAAGCGCTTTCTCTACCATGCAGGATGTATGGAAGAGTCAATCGGTAGAAAATCTGTTGACTACCAAGTTCTATGATTTGCCCCATTTTTGCAGTAAGGAGATACAGGATGATATACTTGAGTTCTTTAATCAAAATTTAAAATAGAAAGCGATGAAAATTAAGATGTTGATGGCATTTGTTGCCTTGTTATTGTTTTCTGCTTTTACGGCAGACCGCACAATTACTATCTTTATGATAGGTGACTCGACTATGGCCAACAAACCCTTAGATGGAGGTAATCAGGAACGTGGATGGGGTCATGTGCTGGGAGGATATTTCAGTGAGAATATTCGTGTGGAAAACCATGCTAGAAATGGTCGGAGTTCTAAAAGTTTTATTGATGAAGGATTGTGGGAGGTAGTAATTAATAAAGTAAAGCCGGGTGATTATGTTTTTATTCAGTTTGGGCATAATGATGAGAAGGCCGATGAGAAACGTCATACTGATCCCGGATCTACTTTTGATGCCAATCTACGCCGTTTTGTAAAAGAAACACGTGCTAAAGGGGGAATTCCCGTGTTGTTCAATGCCATTGTCCGTCGTAATTTCCGGAATAATAAAAATGCGGTAGCCGAAGATGATGTGCGCAAGGATTTGTCAAAGGGGAGTGTTTCTCAAGATGGAGAAGTGTTGATTGATACTCATGGAAAATATTTGGAGTCTCCGCGTAACGTGGCAAAAGAGTTGGATGTGCCTTTTGTGGATATGAACAAGATAACGCATGATTTGGTGCAGGAGATGGGGTCGGAGGCTTCAAAAAAATTGTTCATGTGGATTCCTGAAGGTGTGTGTGCAGCTTGTCCGAAAGGGCGTGAGGATAATACGCACCTGAATGTATATGGGGCGCGTACTATTGCTGGTTTGACAGTGGATGCTATAGCTAAAGAGGTTCCTGCATTGGCGCCTTTTGTACGTCATTATGATTTTGTAGTGGCAAAAGATGGCAGTGGTGATTTCTTTACCATTCAGGAAGCGATTCATGCTGTCCCCGATTTTCGTAAAGCAGGACGCACTACTATTCTAGTCCGTAAAGGGGTATATAAAGAAAAAGTGGTTATTCCTGAAAGCAAGATTAGTATTTCTTTGATAGGTGAGGACGGAGCAATTCTGACAAATGATGATTTTGCTTCTAAAAAGAACTATTTCGGAGAAGAAATGTCTACATCCGGTTCATCAACCTGTTATATCTATGCTCCCGATTTCTATGCTGAGAATATCACCTTCGAGAATAGTGCCGGCAGAGTAGGGCAGGCAGTGGCCTGTTTTGTTAGTGGAGATCGCGCTTATTTCAAAAACTGTCGTTTTTTGGGAAATCAGGATACTTTGTATACTTATGGCAAAGACAGTCGTCAGTTCTATGACCATTGTTATATAGAGGGTACGGTGGATTTTATTTTTGGCTGGTCTACGGCATTGTTTAAGGATTGCACCATCCATAGCTTGGGTGATGGTTATGTTACCGCTCCTTCTACAGATCAAGGCAAAAAATATGGCTATGTTTTTATAGGCTGTAAATTGACGGGTGTGGCTGAGGCTCAGAAGGTGTATTTGTCCCGTCCTTGGCGTCCTTATGCACAGGCTGTCTTTATTCATTGTGATTTAGGAAAGCATATTCTTCCGGTGGGGTGGAACAACTGGGGCAAAAAAGAAAATGAGGAAACCGTATTCTATGCTGAATATCAGAATACAGGAGAAGGGGCGGCTACCGCTTCGCGTGCTTCGTTTGGAAAGCAGCTGAACGATATCAGTAATTATAATGAAGCACAGATTTTGGCAGGTGATGACGGGTGGAATCCGGTGGAAAATGGAAATGTATTGTTGCAGAATTTAAAGAGATAAGCTGTTTTTTCTTCATGTAATAATACTTTGTCACTGTAGGGATGGATCTTATTTACCCCTATGGAAAATGTCAAGGAAGAGTGGAATGATAAAAGGGGTATTTAACTTTGCCCCTTTTATTTTTTTAGGAACTTGTATGTCGGTATCTCTCGTTTTTTATGTATTTTTGCCTACTATATATGAAAATCTACGAAATGAAAAGACACATTCTGTTTATACTTACTTTGCTGCTCTTTTTTCATGCAAAAAGTCAGCCTAATTGTATCTTTACTCATTATTCTTCGGAAAACGGTTTGTCTCAGAACTCTATCATGAGCATGGTACAAGACCATAATGGAGTTTTATGGTTCTCTACTTGGGATGGAATCAACCGGTTCAATGGTTATGACTTCAAAGTTTATAAAGCCAGACAAGGGAATAAAATTACTATGACTAACAACCGGGTAGACTTATTGGAAGTAGACCCTTATAATTATATTTGGCTGCAAACGTATGATTATCGTGTGTATCGTTTTGACCAAAGAACAGAGAAATTCGAACAAATTCCTGCCGAAGGTGAAGAGGAGGGCATGCGTTTCTCTTCTATTAAAATATTGCCCGACAGTGTCATTTGGCTACTTTCTGAAAATGAGGGGGCTGTCCGTGTGAAAACAAACCCTAAAGATTACAGTATAACTACCCAAGTATATGCTACTCATAGTCGTGGAGGAAATTCCGTTCATATTAATCAGGTTTTTAGCGATGCTTATAATCAAGAGTGGTTACTTACTGATAACGGTCTGCTGAAGATTACGAATGATAAAGAAGAGCCTGTCTCTTATTTTGTGAATATCCAATCAGGCAAAGATGAATCCGTACAGGCTTTCTACTCTTTTTGCAGTTATGGTGACGAACTTTATTTTGGATCAGACAGAGGACGGATATGGTGCTATTCTTTGCAGAATGAAATCTTTCGTCTTTGGGAATTGCCGGTAAAGGATAAAGTGATTGCTATAAATGAAATAAAAGGTACGGGGCTGTTGATAACAACTGCCCATGAAGGATTGATATTGTACCATTCGGATACAAAAGAGTGTAAAGTCTATAATAAATCCAATTGTCCCGAATTCCCGGCAGACGCTTTCCGTTCTGTTTATGTTGACAGTAAGCAGGAAGCATGGTTTGAGATGACCGAATGGGGAAAGGTTTGTCATTTCAATCCTTTGACAGAAGTATTTAAGCAAGAAAAGATGCAAGTGGAGCCTCGTGGTGCCGATCGTTCCTATCCCAGTTTTCATATTTGTGAAGACTTGAACGGTAATTTGTGGGTACATCCGCAAGGAGGAGGGCTTTCTTGGTATGACAGAGAGGCAAATCGGCTGTTACCTTTCTATAATGACCCCGATTCACCCGATTGGCACTTTTCCAATAAATTACATTCCATGTTATCCGATAAGCAAGGCAATCTTTGGTTATGTACTCATTCTAAGGGGTTGGAGAAGATTACTTTTTTAGGAAGCCAGTTCCATATTTATCCCCGCATGGGTCACAGTTATGACTTGAATTCCAATACGGTACGTGCGTTGTTTGAAGATAGCGAACATCGCATCTGGATGGGAAAACGGGACGGTCAGATTGAAATTTATTCTTCTGATTTAGATTTTCAGGGTATTCTGACTGAAGAGGGGGATATAGCCAAATCTGGCAGGCCGTTACGGGGAGTTCCTTATCATATCATGCAAGATTCTCACGGAAACATTTGGATTGCGACCAAAGGGGATGGTATTATTCTGGCAGAAAAGGAGGGGGCACATTTTAAGTTTACTCGATTCAAATATGATGAAGATGATATTTATAGCCTGAGTCATAATAGTGTTTACTGGTTACATGAAGACAAGCATGGACGCATTTGGGTGGCAACTTTCGGTGGAGGGTTGAATTATATTCAGAAAACTCCTGAAGGGAAATATGTGTTTATTAGTTCTAGAAATAACCTGAAAGGTTTTCCGTATGACCGTTGTTACCGTGTACGCCATATCACTTCTGATAAGAAGGGGAATATATGGGTGGGGAGCAGTGATGGCGCGCTTAGTTTTAAAGAGGATTTTAAAGATCCGGAGTCGATTGTGTTCCATCTTTATGCACGTATCCCCGATGATATGAATTGTCTGAGCAACAATAACGTATATCGGGTTGTAACCACTTCTCAAGGAGAAGTTTATTTAGCTACATTTGGTGGTGGCCTTAACCAACTTGTTTCCATGAACGGAGAAGGGGGAGCTGTATTTAAATCCTATACAGTGAAGAATGGTCTGCCTTCAGATATCCTGTTGTCTGTAGAAGAGGATGGCGCAGGAAACTTGTGGATAAGTACGGAAAACGGATTGAGTAAATTTATTCCGTCCGAACAACGTTTTGAGAATTATAATGAAAGGGATTTTGGTGGTAAGATACGTTTTGAGGAGGGAACGTCGTTGAATCTTAGTTCCAGCACCATTTTGTTTGGTACCAGTCGTGGCGTGCTTTATTTTGAACCGGAGCACATTAAGAAGAGTAATTATGTTCCATCCATTATTTTAGGTACTTTGAAGATATCCAATCAGGAGGTAGTTCCAGGCGTACCGGGAAGCTTGTTGCGGCAGTCACTCGATAATACAGAACATCTGGTGCTTTCACATAAGGAGAATATTGTAACCTTATCGTTTGCTGCGTTGGATATGATTTATCCTGAAAATATCCGTTATGCTTATCGTTTACGCGGATTTGATAAAGAATGGAATTATGTAGACAGACAGCGTACCGCTACATATACTAATCTTCCGAAAGGAGAGTATGTCTTTCAGGTTAAATCGACCAATAGTGATGGGGTTTGGGTAGAGAATGAGCGCAGTTTGAGAATCACCATTCAGCCTTCGTTTTGGGAAACGGCTTGGGCTATGGCAATTTATATTCTTGCTTTTCTGTTGATTCTGTTTTCAGGAGTATATATATTGTTTACTATTTATCGTCTGAAACATGAAGTATCTGTGGAACAGCAGGTTTCTGATATAAAACTTCGTTTTTTTACAAATATTTCTCACGAACTTCGCACTCCGCTGACATTGATTGCAGGTCCTGTGGAATATGTTCTGAAAAACAAGACTTTGCCGGATGATGTACGTGAGCAATTGCATGTAGTAGAACGTAATACCGACCGTATGCTTCGCTTGGTGAACCAAATTCTTGATTTCCGCAAAATACAGAAAAATAAGATGAAGTTGCGTATAGAGCAGATAGATATTGTTCCTTTTGTACGCCATATCATGGATAATTTTGAATCGCTGGCCGAAGAGCATCATATTGATTTTGTATTCGAAAGTGAAATGCCTTCCTTGAAACTGTGGGTAGATGCGGATAAGCTGGAAAAGATTGTCTTTAATCTGCTTTCCAATGCTTTTAAGTATACTCCACAGGGTAAGATGATTACGCTTTTCATTCATGAAAATGAACATAATGTGGCGATTGGTGTGCAGGATCAAGGTATAGGAATTTCTGAAAGCAAGAAAGCTTCCCTTTTTGTCCGTTTTGAAAATCTGTTGGACAAGAATTTGTTTAATCAGCAAAGTTCTGGTATCGGTCTTTCTTTGGTTAAGGAATTGGTGGAACTGCACAAAGCGACTATCCGTGTGGATAGTAAAGAGGGGGAGGGCAGTTGTTTCACGGTTGAGTTTTTGAAAGGCAAGGAGCACTATACGGAGAATGTAGAGTTCATTCTCTCTGATTCTGTCGAAATGAGGCCGGAAGAGGTGGAAGAACCAGTTCAGGGACATGAAGAGAAGAGGAATGAAAGCAAAACGATGTTGCTGGTTGAAGATAATTTGGAACTTCGTTTCTTTTTGCGTAGTATCTTCATCTCAAATTTCAACGTCATAGAGGCTGTCAATGGGGCTGAAGGTTTGGATAAGGCTTTGAAGTTTGTTCCGGATATTATTATTAGTGATATCATGATGCCGGAAAAGGATGGTATTACCATGACAGATGATTTGCGTGCTAATATGGCGACCAGTCACATTCCAGTCGTTTTACTGACGGCTAAAACGGATATGGACAGTAAGTTGGAAGGTATGGAACTGGGAGTTGAGGATTATATAACGAAACCGTTCAGTGCTACTTACCTGAAGGCCAGGGTGGAGAATATTCTGACACAACGTGTCAAGTTGCAACAGTTGTATTGTGCGAATCTGATGAATATTCAGCCTGTTCCGGAGGAAGAACAGCAAACACAGCCTGAGATGTCTTCCCATGACCGTAAGTTTATGGAGAAACTGACGGAATTAATGGAGAAAAATATGGATAATGGCGATTTGATCGTGGATGATTTGGTACAGGAGCTTGCGGTGAGCCGTTCTGTCTTTTTCAAGAAACTGAAGACCCTGACAGGACTTGCCCCCATTGAGTTTATTAAAGAGATGCGTGTGAAACGTGCCGCACAATTGATAGAGAGTGGTGATTATAATATGACGCAGATTGCTTATATGGTAGGTATTAATGATCCTCGTTATTTCAGCAAATGTTTTAAACAACGTTTTGGTATGACACCTACCGAATATAAAGAGAATGCGAAAAATAAGCGATAACTTTTGCTGCTATTGGTTGGTTTTTGCAGCGTTTGTTTTTTTTGATTTCTTGAACGGTATGTTTAAATGTAGGGTGTTTCTTTTGTTATGTGAGTGAGTTGCTCATGTTATTTTATTATTTTTTCGAATATGTAATGGGGGTTTTTCTGAATTTTTAGTCTTTTACATAGATAATGAACTAAAAAGAAGAAAAAGATGAAAAAAGTAATTTTATTTATGGCAGGTATTTTGGCGAGTATGATGTTGAACGCTCAGTCTCGTTGGAGTGTTACGCCGGAAGCCGGCTTGGTAGTGAATAAGGAAAATGAAGGGACATCAGTTACATTAGGTTTTAAAGCCGGTGCCGGTGTGTTGTATCAGTTAAAGGAAGGGGTGGGAAAAAAGCCTTCTTTTGGCTTGAAGTCCGGAGTTTATATCTTAATGCAGAAAGGTGGGTATCATCCTATGAGCTGGGGAAACATATCAACAGGGGGAGGATTTAGCATGGATTATGAAAAAACGGATGTTGAGTCCACGCGTTATTATTTGCAATTGCCTGTTATGGCTCATTGGGGTTTTAAACTTTGTGATGATGTGCGTCTTAAATTAGCAGTAGGACCTTATGTAGCTGTAGGAATTGGTGGACGTACTAATGCTTATGTTTCTTCCTCAAAATATAATATAGATGAAGAAACAGGTGTTGGACAGTACGAATACCGGAATGATTATTACCGGTTTGGCACATTTAAAGGAAAAACAGTAAATGAGGAATTTGGTTTTGAGGCGTCCCCTCGTTTGGATTGGGGAGGAACGGCTTCTGTCGGGATTGCTGTTAAACGGATTTCATTTACTATCGGGTATGATTTGGCTTGGGGAAAATATAATAAGGAACAGAATGATTTAAGGATACGGAATCATATGGTTAGCTTTACTTCAGGGTATAGTTTCTGATAAGAAAAGGATAAATGAAACAAACATACACAAAATTTCTTGTTTAAGATTGTTAAATGAAGAATTTTGTGTATGTTTGTTTTTTCATAAACACGATAAAAGTTCAATCTATGAGGAAAATGCTATTCATTACCCTTTTAATGGGCGGTCTGTGTACGACTGTCTCTGTTGCAAAGGCACAGGAACGCTTGCCAGAATACCTGCAGGCAGAGAAGTACACACAAGAAAAATTGAACACCATGTTGTTTTCTACTGTGGTGGATCCGCATTGGTTCCAGAAAGGTAATAATTTCTGGTTCGAGTACAAAACAAGTGAAGGAACCTTTTGGTATGTGGTTGATCCGGCTGCCCGGACAAAGAAGCTTTTGTTTGATAGGGATGAATTAGCTTCTCAGCTTACTGAAATTGTAAAAGATCCCTTTGAGGCACGCCATTTGCCAATCACAAATCTGAAAGCGGAAGAAGATGGGCGTACCTTTACTTTTGAAGTAAAGTCAACAAAAGATGCGACACCAAAGAAAGATGGCAAGGATAAGAAGGACAAGAAGAATGAGAAGGAAATCTTTTATTTTTCTTATGACTATCCTACCCGTAAATTGACTCATCTGAAAGATAAAGAAGACGACCTGAAGAAAATCTATTGGGGATCAGTTTCTCCTGATGGTAAAACGGTGATTTATGCCAAGGATTTGAATTTGTATCGCATGAGTCGTGAAGATTATGAAAAGGCGAAAAAAAATGAAAAGGATAGTACGATCGTGGAAATCCAGCTTACTACAGATGGCATGAAGGATTTTGGCTATGGTATTCCCTATAGTATGTTGAATACAGATACTTTATGTAATGGCAAGCGTCGTCGTGTAGTGGGTGGAGTGTGGTCTCCGGATTCACGTTATTTTGCTATGACAGTTTCTGACGATCGCGCTGTGAAAGAATTATGGGTAATAAATTCGATGGCCCGTCCACGTCCCACGTTGGAAACTTATAAATACCAGATGCCGGGAGAAAAGGAAGCTCCCATAGAACACCTGTACTTGTTTGACTTGGTTGATAATAAACGTAAGGAAATTAAAGTAGCAGCTTATAAAGATCAAAGCATTGGCCTGGAATACAAACCAATGATGCAAAAACAGCGTGATATGGAAGATCAGGCTGTCGTTTGGCAGGGTGATAACAACCGTTTTTTCCTGACTCGCAGCAGCCGTGATTTACATCGGATTGATGTTTGTTCCTATACGATAGGACAGGATTCTGTTGTACCAGTAATAAAGGAACGGATGAATACCTATCAGGAAACTCGTCCTTTAAGAGTCTTGAATGGTGGAAAAGAAATTATTCAATGGAGTGAGCGTGATGGTTGGGCACACCTTTATTTATATGATGATCAGGGTAATTTGAAAAATCGTATCACAAAAGGTCCCTGGCACGTGGAGGAAATCTTGAAAGTAGATGACAAGGCGCGTGTGATTTATTTTACTGCCAATGGAATGAATGCGAAAGAACATCCTTATTATGAACATTTGTATCGTGTGAATCTGGATGGCAGCGGTTTGAAATTACTGACCAAAGGGGATTATTTCCATCGTGTGGAAGTGGATGATGATGCTCGTTTTGTGGTGGATAACTATTCGCGTGTAAATACGGTGCCCTGCGCCATCCTGCTGGATACTAATGGCAATAAAGTAATGGATATTCAGGAGAGTGATTTTTCACAGCTTTTTGCTGCCGGTTATAAATTTCCGGAAATATTTAAGGTAAAGGCGGCTGATGGCGTGACAGATCTGTATGGTGTGATGTATAAACCTTTTAATTTTGACTCAACTAAGGTTTATCCTATTGTGGATTATGTTTATCCTGGGCCACAGGTGGAAGGTGTTTATTATCCGTTTACCCGTATGAGTCCCCGTACCGACCGTTTGGCACAGGCCGGATTTATTGTTATTTCTGTGGGACAACGCGGCGGGCATCCTAGCCGCTCTAAATGGTATCATAATTATGGATATGGAAATATGCGTGATTATCCGCTGGCCGATCATAAATATGCTATCGAGCAATTGGCGCAGCGTCATCATTTTATAGATATAGATAAGGTTGGTATTCATGGACATTCGGGAGGTGGATTTATGAGTACGGCGGCTATGTGCCAATACCCGGATTTCTTCAAAGTGGCTGTTTCTTGTGCCGGAAATCATGATAACAATATCTATAACCGTTGGTGGAGTGAAACGCATCACGGCGTAAAAGAGGTGGTGAGTGAGAAAGGGGATACAACTTTCGTTTATAAGATTGCTACTAATCCTGAAATAGCGAAGCAATTGAAAGGAAATTTGTTACTGATTCATGGTGATATTGATAATAATGTGCATCCGGGCAATACCTTACGGGTAGTTGACGCCTTGATTCGTGCCGGGAAGCGTTTTGATATGCTGATTCTTCCTCAACAGCGTCATGGATTCGGTGATATGAATGAATATTTCTACTGGAAACTGGTTGATTACTTTTCCGAACATCTGAAAGGGAAAAGTGAAAAATCGGTAGATATACCGAAACGGTAGATTTAGGATCATTGCCGGACGAATATGAAAGGAGCACAGAGGTTCGTGTCATTAAGATACCTTTGTGCTCCTTGTTGTTTTTATATTATAGCAGACTGTTGATATAAGCCTTCATGTCCGGTGTAGCGGATTTTGCTTCCAGATACAGTTTATGCTGCGCTTTGGTGCGTACCAGATTATGGTCTTTATACCGGGTTTGATAATACGTGTCTCCGTTTATATAATCTGCTAAAAAGCGTACAGCTTGCATATAGGGGAACAGGGTGGCAGCGTAAGGTAGCATTTCTATTTCGAGAGGAGTCAGGAAAGTCCGGGCCGATTCAATATAACCTTTGGTAAATGCTTTGAAGATTTCCATGTTGAACTTCACCTTATTTAAATCAGCCTCATCCTCCTTGCCGGTATTGGCTGCCGAACGGAGGAAATCACCGAAATCGGAGAAAATGAAACTGGGCATTACCGTGTCCAGGTCAATGACACACAACACTTTTCCGTTTTCATCAAATAACATGTTGCTTACTTTTGTGTCACAGTGGCAGATGCGTTTGGGCAATTTGCCTTCACGGTAAAAACGTTCAGCGCTGCACATCGTATCAGCATCTTTTTCTATAGCGTCCACTATGTCCTGTACTTCTGCCAAACGGCCGGATATGTTGGCGGATACGGCTTCACGTAATTGTTTTAAGCGGAATTCCATATTGTGGAAATCGGGGATGATTTCTCCGAGTTGTTCGGGCACATCAGCCAGCATGGCCTGGAATTCACCAAACTTCAGTCCTGCCAGATAGGAAGATTCCGGTGTAACTGTTTCCAATGTTTGTGAACGCGGAATAAATATTGAAATTCGCCAATAACCTTCTCCATCATAGAAATAGGTCTTGCCATTGGTGGAAGGTAGAAAATGGAGTACCTTACGTTCAATGTCCTCTTCGTGTCTGGCTTCCAGCTTTTGGCGGATGTGTCTGGTTACTACTTCTATATTGTGTTGCAGCATTTCAATATTGGTAAATATTAAATGGTTGATTCGTTGCAATACATAGTCAGGCTCTTCAGGAGATACCGATTTTACCAGATAAGTCTGATTGATGAGGCCGGATGTCAAAGCTTTGATTTCTTTCACTTCACCCACTTTGGGGAACTGTTTGATAATTTTTTTGAGGTTTTCCATAGGTTTGTTTGAATAATGTCTATATATGAAACAAAGATAACTTCTTTCCTTCAATTGGAGGAAAGAAGTTATCTTAAAAAACATATAATAGGAATATAAATCTTTTTATTTTTTTAAATCAGTCTGGAACATACGGTCGGCGCGTAACAGATGACGCCAGTAGGAAACCAATTCTTGTGATTCCTGCAATACATTGAGGTACACCATGGAAGCTTTTACATTGACATCCCGTTCTTGTATGCGGTCCATCTGTTCTTTGCGCAAGGTAGAGATCTTGCCTTTCAGAAGGGCGCCTTCACGTAGCAAGGCATCAGTCTGATCGTAGGCCTTGTTGGCAAGTACTTCAGTAGCCTTGGTCATTAATGCGGTCATCTCATCGCGGATAGGGATGAACTCGTTAGTGGCACGTTCCGATAATGGGGTGAACTTATTGTCCACATGTTCTTTACAAGGATCGCAGATACGTTTCAGACAGTAAAGCATTTGTTCACAACTGTTGCTTCCCAAGTGGAACCAAGTGTTTTTCTCGATAGCAGTAAAGTTGTCTATACGGCGCAGACCTAGTATTTCTTTACGGCGTATCTTTTTTAACATTTCTTTCTGATTGTCGGTATTGTTCACGGCCTTGCGCAGAGCTTTCAGATTTTCGTTGATGAAACCGTCGGTTATCTGCCGGTAGGTTTCATTGGTGAATGCCATTTCGGCTACCAATGTGTTATTTACATGCTGGCGAAGTAATGTCCAACGCTCTTCTTTGTCTTTACTGGCAATGAGGCGGGAGAATATGTCGTCTTTGCCTTTATCCTTCTGTTTCTTGCTGTAGTGTATGTTGCTGCGAACCAATAAGAAGATGGCAAGTGCAATAAGGGCCAACATGGCGAATGTGCCTCCATAATACATGATGAGCGTAACCACAAAACAGATCGTGAAAGCGGCTCCGGCAGTGATGAACCATCCACCGATAACAGAAAGCACACCGGTGATACGATATACGGCACTGTCACGGCTCCAGGCACGGTCGGCTAATGAACTACCCATAGCTACCATGAAAGTTACGTAAGTGGTAGAAAGAGGGAGTTTCAAAGAGGTTCCCAAAGCTATGAGCAGACCGGCCAGTACCAAATTGACAGAAGCGCGTATCAAATCAAATGCTGCCCCGTTCTCCATAATCATCACATCTTTGTTAAAACGGCTGTCGGCCCATCGTTTCAGATTGTCGGGCAATATTTTGGCTATATTTTCTGAAGCGCTCATGGTAGAACGGACAATACTGCGTGCTACAGCGGAAGAACCAAACATTTCGTCACCTTCATCCTGACGCGAGAGATCTACCGAAGTCTTCACTACATTTTGCGCTTTTTTTGAAGTAATCAGCGCATATACCATAATGACGCCTGCTAAAAATAAAAAAAGGAATGGGGTTTTAGCCGGACCATTCAGTGAATTCATCAAGTATCCCATTGGTTCACCGTTTCCATTAGCCATGAAGTCTGTATAAGCTGAGAAGCCTGCCAAAGGCACACCAATGAAGTTTACTAAGTCATTGCCTGCAAAAGCCATAGCTAAGGCAAAAGTACCTAACATTACCACCACCTTGAATACATTTATCTTGCACCAATGCAGTATTTGCATCAGAATGGTGAAGAACACAAAACTGCAACTTACTAACATCAAGGTGTTTTCCTGAATCCAATGTTTGTTTTCGGTGGTCATGAAGGCGGAATCTTTCAGACCTTTTATCAACATGAAGTAGATAATGGCCGTAACAGCAATACCGCCGAACAGTCCGATAGTGTATTTCAGTTTCTTTGTATAATTAAATGTGAAGAGAAGACGGGAGAGATATTGTACTAATGTGCCGAAGAAGAAAGCTACTGCTACTGAGAGGAAGATACCTAAAATGACGGACAATGCCTTTTCCGTATTCAGCAGATCAGCAAATCCTAGCATTCCGGTTTCGTCTCCTGCTATTTTGATAAGAGCTAGAACGAAAGTACCTCCCAATAGTTCGAATACCATGGATACGGTAGTGGAGGTAGGCATTCCTAAGGAATTGAAAATATCCAATAGGACTACGTCTGTTACCATAACTGCTAGAAAGATACACATTAACTCCTGAAAATAAAATTGTTCAGGTCTGAAAATACCGTGTCGTGCGATTTCCATCATACCGTTGCTCAGTGTGGCTCCGATGAAGATACCGAAAGCGGCAATGGCGATGATGGTCTTGAATGACGCGGCTTTAGCACCGATGGCGGAATTCATAAAGTTCACTGCGTCGTTGCTGACGCCTACTACCAAATCGAATATGGCTAGCAGAAAAAGGAATACGACGATTCCCAAAAACATTGTTTCCATATAATTTTGTCTCTCTATTTTATTGGGCGCAAAGGTACGGGAGGTATATTATGATAAAATGTCATATATGTTACATTTGTGTTACAGGCGTTTTTTTGTTCGCCACGGATTGCACGGATTCACACAACTTGATTTTTAATTTATTATTATCCATATTTAGTGGCGGATCTCTTCTTTTTTGAAACAAATATGAGTGGATAAATAATATTTCACGTTTATGTGTGGAATTTATAGAGTGAAAATTTATACCTTTGTAGCCCAAATACTTAATCTATAAAAAATGTCAGAGGCTAAGAGAATTAAAACCGCATTGGTGTCGGTTTATCACAAAGAAGGTTTGGACGAGATTATAACCAAACTACACGAAGAAGGAGTAGAGTTCCTGTCAACAGGAGGTACAAGACAGTTTATCGAATCTTTAGGTTTCCCTTGCAAAGCGGTGGAGGATCTTACTACTTATCCCTCTATTTTGGGCGGACGTGTGAAGACACTGCATCCTAAAGTCTTTGGAGGTATTTTATGCCGTCGTGGTTTGGAACAAGATATGCAACAGATAGAAAAATATGAAATACCCGAAATAGATTTGGTCATTGTTGACCTGTATCCGTTTGAGGCAACTGTGGCTTCGGGTGCCGAAGAACAAGCTATCATCGAAAAAATTGATATAGGTGGTATTTCTTTGATTCGTGCTGCTGCTAAGAACTTTAATGATGTGGTGATTATCGCTAGTCAGGCACAATATAAGCCGTTCCGTGATATGTTGCTGGAACATGGCGCTACTACTTCACGCGAGGAACGCCGTTGGTTCGCAAAAGAAGCGTTTGCTGTTTCTTCTCATTATGATTCTGCTATCTTTAACTATTTTGATGGTGGTGAAGGTTCGGCTTTCCGTTGCGCGGTGGAAGAACAAAAACAACTTCGTTATGGTGAAAATCCTCATCAGAAAGGTTATTTCTATGGAAATCTGGATGCGATGTTCGACCAGATTCATGGAAAAGAAATTTCCTATAACAATTTGTTGGATATCAATGCGGCCGTTGATTTGATTGATGAATTTGATGAGGTGACATTTGCCATTCTGAAGCATAATAATGCCTGTGGATTAGCTTCGCGCCCTACTGTGCTGGAAGCATGGAAAGATGCGTTGGCAGGCGATCCGGTGTCGGCTTTCGGAGGTGTGTTGGTTACTAATGCCGTGATTGATAAAGAAACAGCGGAAGAAATCAATAAACTGTTCTTTGAGGTAATTATTGCTCCGGATTATGATGTAGATGCATTAGAGATTCTGGGACAGAAGAAGAACCGTATTATTTTGGTTCGTAAGGAAGCTAAATTGCCGAAGAAACAATTCCGTTCTTTATTGAATGGGGTTTTGGTTCAGGAAAGAGACCTGGATGTGGAAACTCCTGCCGACTTGAAGCAGGTTACTGAAAAAGCTCCTACGGCGACTGAAATAGAAGATATGTTATTTGCAAATAAGATTGTGAAGAATAGTAAAAGTAATGCTATTGTACTGGCCAAGAACAAACAACTGCTGGCTAGCGGTGTAGGTCAGACTTCACGTGTGGATGCATTGAAACAAGCCATTGAAAAAGCGAAATCATTTGAGTTTGATTTGAATGGCGCAGTGATGGCCAGTGATGCTTTCTTTCCTTTCCCCGATTGTGTAGAGATAGCGGATAAGGAGGGTGTGAAAGCTGTTATCCAGCCGGGAGGCTCTGTAAAAGACGAGTTGACTTTCCAATACTGCAATGAACATGGCGTAGCTATGGTCATTACAGGGATTCGTCACTTTAAACACTAAGATCATTGCAATTTACCATTTGCGGCTACAATCGGACTGTTTATACAGCATTGTTCAGGTAAATGGTAAATTGCAAATGTCAATTGTAAATTGCTAAATTGTAAATGAATTTATGGGATTATTCTCCTTTACACAAGAGATTGCGATGGACCTTGGCACTGCCAATACCATCATTTTAAATAACGGGAAGATTGTAGTGGACGAACCTTCGGTCGTTGCGCTTGATCGCCGTACCGACAAGATGATTGCCGTAGGCGAACGGGCTAAAATGATGTACGAGAAGGAAAATCCGAATATTCGTACTGTACGTCCGCTACGCGACGGGGTTATTGCCGACTTTAATGCCTGTGAACAGATGATGCGCGGTTTAATAAAGAAAGTGAACATGGGTAATCGTTTCTTTTCTCCTTCTTTGCGTATGGTGATCGGAGTCCCCTCGGGTAGCACTGAAGTAGAGCTTCGTGCGGTACGTGACAGTGCTGAGCATGCGGGAGGACGAGACGTTTATTTGATTTTTGAACCTATGGCCGCGGCTATTGGTATCGGTATTGATGTAGAGGCTCCTGAAGGTAATATGATTGTTGATATAGGTGGTGGTTCTACAGAAATTGCCGTGATTTCATTGGGTGGTATTGTTTCCAACAATTCGATACGTATTGCCGGTGACGATCTTACAGCCGATATTCAGGAATATATGAGCCGTCAGCATAATGTGAAGGTTAGTGAACGTATGGCTGAACGTATCAAGATACATGTAGGTGCTGCCTTGACTGATTTGGGAGATGATGCTCCCGAAGATTACATTGTACGCGGGCCTAACCGTATCACTGCTCTTCCCATGGAAGTTCCGGTGTGTTATCAGGAGGTGGCGCATTGTTTGGAAAAGAGTATTGCAAAAATTGAAACAGCTATCCTTAGTGCATTGGAACAGACTCCGCCTGAACTTTATGCTGATATTGTTTTGAACGGTATTTATTTGGCTGGTGGTGGTGCTTTGCTGCGTGGTTTGGACAAGCGTCTGACAGACAAAATCAATATTCCGTTCCATATAGCCGAAGATCCTTTGCTGAGTGTGGCGAAAGGTACCGGTATTGCACTGAAGAATGTAGATCGTTTCTCTTTTTTGATGCGGTAAATGATTTGCTAATGAGGCAGTTTGCTAATTTGCTAATGCCATGCGGTATGGATAGCGCAGTACATTGGCACATTGGCAAATTAGCACATTGAACAATTGGTATTAATGAAAAATCTGCTGAATTTCTTTTTAAAGTATAACTACTGGTTTCTCTTTGTTCTTTTGGAGATAATCAGTTTTGCTTTATTATTCCGCTTCAACAGTTATCAGGGAAGTGCGTTCTTTACATCTGCTAATTTTGTTTCGGGAGCTATGTATGATGCAGCCAATAATGTTACCGGATATTTTCATTTGAAAACGATTAACGATGAGTTGGTACAGAAAAATGTGGAACTGGAATTGCAGTTGGAGAGTATCCGTAAAGCTTTGATTGAAGCGACGGAAGACAGCAGTGGTGTAGAACAGCTTAAGCAGGAAGCACTGGCAGGATATGATATCTTTAAGGCTAGCGTGATAAATAACAGTGTGACCCATGCTGATAATTATATTACACTTGATAAAGGAGAAGTAGATGGCATTCGTAGTGAGATGGGAGTGGTAAATGGAAGCGGTGTGGTTGGTATTGTTTATCTCACCTCTCCACATTACTCCATTGTCATTCCGGTATTGAATTCCAAAAGCAGTATTAGCTGTAAAATAAAACGGAGTGATTATTTCGGCTTCTTGAAATGGGATGGCGGTTCATCCGAATTTGCTTTTATAAAGGATATGCCCCGTCATTCATTATTTTCTTTAGGTGACACCATTGTAACCAGTGGACACAGTGCTGTTTTCCCTTCCGGCATTCCGGTGGGTACGGTAGATGATATCGCCGATAGTCACGATGGCTTGTCTTATTTGCTGCGGGTGAAACTATTTACGGACTTCGCCCGTTTGAATGATGTGCGCGTAATTGCTCAAAAAGGGCAGGAGGAACAATTGGAGTTGGAAAAGCAGGTAAAAACGACTAAGTAAGAAGGTTGATGTTGACTTATCTACAAAGAATAGAGTGGTTTATCGGACTGGTACTGTTGCAAGTGCTGGTGCTGAATCATATGCATATCAACGGGTATGCCACTCCTTTCTTTTTTATCTATTTTATTTTGAAGTACAATTCGGGAGTTAGCCGTAATGTCCTTATGATATGGGCATTCCTGTTGGGATTGGCAGTCGATATATTTGGCAACACTCCGGGGATGAATGCGGCTGCGGCCACTGTACTGGCTTTTATGCGTGAACCTGTATTACGATTAGTCACGCTCCGCGATAGCGTCGAGGATTTTGAACCAGGTATCAAAAGTATGGGATTCTCGCCTTTCTTCCGGTATATCTTATTGTGTACTTTCTTATTTTGTACCATTTTACTTGTCATAGATACTTTTTCATTCTTCAACCTGCCTGTCTTATTGTTGAAAATATTGACAGATGCCTCAATAACCATCATTTGTATATTGTGTGCTGAGGCGATCAGGAGGAAAAAATAGTGGAAAGAGATTATAATCTGGAGAAGCGGAAATATGTAATCGGTGCATCGGTAATCGTTATTGTGCTGATTTACTTGATACGTCTTTTTACCTTGCAGATTATGAGTGAGGATTATAAAAAGAACGCCGATAGCAACGCTTTTCTGAACAAGACACAATACCCTAGCCGTGGGGTGATGTACGATCGGAACGGTAACCTGCTGGTGTATAACCAACCTGCCTATGACGTTACGATGGTGATGAAAGAGGTGCACAACCTTGATACGCTTGATTTATGTAAAACATTGAATATTACCCCCGACTATTTTAAAAAGCGTATCCGCGAGATAAAGGACAGACGTTCCAATCCGGGCTACTCTCCATATACTCATCAAGTATTTATGACCCAGCTTTCGGCAGAAGAGTGCGGAGTCTTCCAAGAAAAACTGTTCAAGTTTCCCGGTTTCTATATTCAGCGGCGTACTATCCGCCAGTATAATTACAATGCGGCTGCTCATGTTCTGGGAGATATTGCAGAAGTGTCCAAGGGGGATATTGAAGCGGATGATTACTATGTACGCGGTGACTTCATAGGGAAACAGGGGGTGGAACGCTCATACGAAAAACAGTTGAGGGGGGAGAAAGGAGTGGAGATATTACTGCGCGATGCCCGTGGACGTATTCAGGGACGGTATATGGACGGGAAATATGACAAGACTCCCGTTCCGGGGAAGAATCTGAAACTAGGTATAGACATAGAGCTTCAGATGTTGGGAGAGCGTCTGTTGGAAGGGAAGATAGGCAGTATAGTGGCTATCGAGCCATCCACAGGAGAAATACTTTGTATGGTATCTGCTCCCACTTTTGACCCAAGATTGATGGTGGGGCGCCAACGGGGTAAAAATCATCTGGAACTGGCGCGTGACAGTTGGAAACCATTGCTGAACCGTTCTATTATGGGGCAATTCCCACCGGGATCTACTTTCAAGACTACTCAGGCGTTGACTTTCCTGCAAGAGGGGATTATTACTCCTCAGACAGCCTATTCTTGCTATCATGGTTTTGTGTATGCCGGTCTTAGGGTGGGTTGCCACTCTCATGGGTCGCCCCTGCCTTTGGTGCCTGCCATTGCAACTTCCTGTAACGGTTATTTCTGTTGGGGGTTGTTTCACATGATAGGGGCGAAGAAGAAGTATGGTTCTGTACAGACTGCCATGAATACATGGCGTGATTATATGGTTTCTATGGGATTTGGTTATCCTTTGGGAGTAGACCTTCCGGGTGAGAAGCGTGGGATGATCCCGAATGCTGCTTATTATGATAAGAACTATCGGGGATCATGGAACGGACTGACGATTATTTCTATTTCCATCGGCCAGGGGGAAGTGACGGCTACTCCGTTGCAGATTGCTAACCTTGGGGCTACTATTGCTAACCGGGGCTATTATATTACTCCGCATGTAGTGAAAGAAGTGGAAGACGAGCCGTTGGATACCCTGTATACGACCAAACATTATACTAAAGTAAGCCGTGAACATTATCAGACGGTAGTCGAAGGTATGCGTTCGGCAGTATTGGGAGGAACCTGCCGTAGTGCGAATATTCCGGGGATTGAGGTGTGTGGCAAGACAGGTACGGCGCAAAACCGTGGAAAGGACCATTCTGCTTTTATGGGGTTTGCACCAATGAATGATCCTAAGATTGCCGTGGTAGTCTATGTAGAGAATGGAGGTTGGGGAGCAACTTATGGTGTACCTATCGGTGCATTGATTATGGAGAAATATTTGAAAGGAGAACTTTCACCGGAAAGTGAGGCGAAAGCGGCGGAAATACAAAACAGACGAATAGATTATGGCATACACGAACGATAGTATATGGAAATCAGTGGACTGGATGACTATCTGCATTTATCTGATGCTGGTTATCTTTGGATGGTTCAGCGTATGTGGAGCCAGCTATGATTATGGTGAGATTGATTTTTTTAGTTTCGACACTAGGGCAGGAAAACAGTTTGTATGGATCTGTTGCTCTTTGGGGCTCGGATTTATCCTGATGATGTTGGAGGATAAGTTGTATGATATGTTTGCTTACATTTTATATGGAGGCATGATGCTGCTGTTGTTGATAACACCTTTTCTGGCAGAGGATACTAAGGGATCTTACTCATGGATAAAATTCGGACCTGTAAGTTTGCAACCGGCGGAATTTGCTAAATTTGCCACGGCGCTGGCTTTGGCTAAATTTATGAATGTCTACGGGTTTACAATGAGTAAGTTAAAGTATTCATTGCCTGTGGTAGGGATGGTGTTGCTGCCCATGCTGCTTATTATTTTGCAACGGGAAACGGGGTCGGCTTTGGTTTATCTGGCTTTCTTTTTTATGCTGTACCGGGAGGGAATGCCGGGTTCTATTTTGTTTGCCGGGATTTGCGCCGTGGTCTATTTTGTAGTTGGAATCCGTTTTGGCAATGAATTGATGGCGGATGACTGTACTTCCATCGGTGAATTTTCTGTGTTGCTGCTGATAGTCATCCTTTCTGCTTTATTAGTTAATAGTTATTGCAAAAAAGCATCGGTAGTGTGGTATATTGGAGGGGTTGGTGTTGGTGGTACCTTGCTGGCTTTATTATTTTCGTATTATGTTATCCCTTTTGACATTACTTGGTTCCAATATGGATTGTGCGTAGTTTTATTGTTCTATTTGATCTTCCTTTCTATGCATGAACGTATGCGTAATTATTTTTATATTGCTCTATTTGCGATAGGTTCGGTGGGATTTCTTTTTTCTGCCGATTATGTTTTCAATAATGTGCTGGAGCCACATCAGCAGATACGTATTAAAGTGGTGCTTGGTATGGAGGAAGACTTGGCGGGGGCAGGATACAATGTGAATCAGAGTAAGATTGCTATTGGTTCGGGAGGTTTATGGGGGAAAGGCTTTTTGAATGGTACACAGACTAAACTGAAGTATGTGCCTGAACAGGATACAGACTTTATCTTCTGTACGGTAGGGGAAGAAGAAGGCTTTATAGGTTCGGCAGCTGTATTGTTTCTTTTTACCGGACTTATTTTGCGTCTTATTGTGGTGGCGGAGCGTCAGCATACTCGTTTTGCCCGTGTTTATGGATATTCGGTATTAAGCATTTTCTTATTCCATCTGTTTATTAATATAGGTATGGTTTTAGGACTGACCCCCGTTATAGGCATACCACTGCCTTTTTTCAGTTATGGGGGATCTTCTTTGTGGGGATTTACGATCTTGCTTTTTGTATTCTTGCGTATTGATGCAGGGCGGGGAAAACGTTAGAGCTTATTGGTTTTCCGGTTTGCGCAACCGGATACCTATATCGCTGATTCCCGTCAACGGGTTGTCCGTCATGATATGGACGATGCGGAAAGTACGTGCGCTTCCTTCTGTACGGATAGGAATAGATGCTTTATAAGGCAGGTCACATTGATATAATCCACAAAGACCATTTCCTGTTTTATTTCCAGCTTCGTCAACCAGAAAAAGTTGTAAAGTGTCTGTGACGTAAGTCAAAGTATCCTTTGTGTTATGGCTGACTTCTAGCCAAATATCTCTGTAAGGATAAGATTCTTGATAACGGATGCCGATTTCTGCTTCGTAATTTCCGGCAGGGATAGAATTGGGCAGGGTATAAACAAGAGTATCACTTTTATCCCATCCGTCAAGGGGGACGGGGGTATAAGAGTGATAGATTATATTGTTTTGACAGGCTGCCAATATGAGTATTGGCAGCCATGTCAGTTTATTCTTTAGTTGATACAGGAGTTTGTGGCTTTTCATTCGGGATTTGGCTATTGTTTCCGTTGTTCTTGTTGTCATTTTCCTTTCCTCCTCCGTTATTCCGGTTTTCACTGCCTCCTTCATTATTACCATTATTGGGGCGGCGTTTATTGCGGTTCCGGTTTCCGTCTTCCCGATTTTCACGACTGCGTTCTTCCCGGTTGCGACTTTCCCTGTTGCGATTTTCTTCTTTAGGGCGGTTTCCGTTCTCTTCGCGTGGCTGCTGAGCCTTGTTTTCTTTAGGCTCTCTAGGTTGTTTGGGACGTCCTTCTCTAGGTGGCCGGTTTTCTTTGGGTTGTTGTGAGCGGTTCTCTTTAGGTTGTTGCGGACGTCTGTTTTCATTGGGAATACTTTCTCCGTTATTACCGTTATTTTCCGGCTTACGTTTTTTCTTTCGGTTGCTGTTGTTGCCTTTTCGTTTGTCGAATCGGGTTAAGCTTTCTTGTTCTACTAAATCAACGGGCTTTTGAGGTTCGTTCTTTTTGACAGATTCGGTTAAGCTTTCCGGTTTCTCACCCCGTCGGTTCATATTAATAATTTCAAAAGCACGGCGTGCGGTGATGGTTACAGCATTAGCTATGAAGTTTTTGTCAGTAGAGTACATGATAGTTCCCTTCAAAATATCCGCTTTGAAAAAATAGAATGTACTATCTGTCGTTTCTAAAGTCATTTCTTTGCTTGGAAGGCGTTTTTGGGACTCTACATAAGCGTCTACCTCATAGTTTAGGCAGCATTTCAGCTTGGCACATTGTCCGGCTAACTTTTGAGGATTCAGAGAAATATCTTGATAACGTGCCGCACTGGTAGATACAGATACAAAATTTGTCATCCAGGTAGCGCAGCACAATTCACGTCCGCAAGGTCCGATACCGCCAATGCGTCCGGCTTCTTGACGGGCGCCAATTTGTTTCATTTCTATACGTACACGGAAAGCTTCGGCCAGTACTTTGATCAGTTGGCGGAAGTCTACACGTTCGTCCGCGATGTAATAAAAGATAGCTTTGTTGCCATCGCCTTGATATTCCACATCACCGATCTTCATGTCCAGGTTCAGATTTTTGGCTATCTGACGGGATCGGATCATTGTGTCATGTTCTTTGGCTTTTGCCTCCTCGTATTTTTCCATATCTACAGGTTTTGCCTTGCGGTAGATACGCTTGATTTCGGCATCGGGTTTGATGTTTGCCTTACGCATTTGCAAAGGTACCAATCTTCCCGTCAGGGTTACTGTACCGATATCGTGTCCGGGACTTGCTTCTACAGCTACTATATCCCCTTTTTCCAGCTTCAGTTTGTTGCTGTTCTTATAATACCCTTTGCGGGTATTCTTGAATTGAACTTCAACCATTTCCTGTTCCTCGGTGTTGCCGGGAATATCAGCCAGCCAGTCGTAGGTGTTCAGCTGCTTATCCTGTCGTCCGCAGCCTTTGCAACACAAACAGCCGCTTCCGTTCTTTAATTTGAATTCATTGTCCATAATTCTGTTTTAATTGAGAATTGAAAATTGAGAACTAAGAAATAAATGCCATGCGGTTCTGTTATTTTTTAATGCTCAATTCTCAACTTTTAATTTTTCAATAGCACAATCATTTTTAAAGAGAAATCAAAGAACACCATTTTGGGATTCACATTCTGTCCTATATGTAATTGTGCTTCACTAAGTTCGTCCATTATGCCCATCACATTCCGCTCGTTGACAAACGGTGCAAAACGGGTGGAAAAATTTTGTTCTTCGGGATTCATATACACTAAATCACGTTGATGAAAGTTGTATATGAAGTTTTCTCGTATCATACGTTGGCAGTAGGCCAGAAAATTCTTCTGACGTTCACGCCCCATGGAGGCTACCGCATCGCTCCATTGTCTCATTTCGCGTATCTTCCGTTGATAGGAAAGGCGCATCAAATTTATAAAGAGTTCAAAGAACAGTTTGTTTTCCTCGCTCAGATGTATGGTTTCCAGTGCTTTCAGAAAATTGCCTTCTGAGCGGTGTGCTATATCGTCAGCATCTTCCGGTTGTAGTCCGTATTTGGTTTGCAATACTTTTGAGATCTCAGGTTCTTTGATCCCATGAATATTAAATCGTTGGGTACGGCTTTGGATCGTTTGCAAAATGGCATCAGGCTCTTCGGATACTAATAAAAAGACAGTCATGGCAGGAGGCTCTTCCAGTAACTTCAGCAGTTTGTTGCTGCATTCCACGTTCATCTTTTCGGGAAGCCATATAATCATGATTTTGTAACCGCCTTGACTGGATTTCAAGCTGAGCTTTCGTACAATCTCATCGCTCTCTTTTACAAAGATTTGCGCCTGTTGGTTTTCTGCTCCCATCTCTTTCAGCCAATGGTTCAGATTAAAATATGGGTTCTGCAGGACAAAGTTGCGCCAGTCTGCTATGAAATCATCGCATACGGTATCCTTTCCGGCTTTTTTCTTGATAACAGGAAAAACGAAATGCAGGTCGGGATGTATCAGCTTATTGAATTTCACACAAGTGGGGCAAATTCCGCAGGCATCTTGTTCACCACGGTTTTCACAGCAGATGTAACGGGCATAAGCTATTGCCAAAGGCAACTTTCCTGTACCTTCGGGACCGCAAATCAGTTGTGCATGAGGGATTCTTCCTTCTTTTACCTCGGCTATGAGCCGCTGTTTTGCTTCCTCTTGTCCTATTACATCTTTAAATAACATTGCTTTTTATAGTCATTTATTTACTGTTTAATAAATTGCTTTTGCAACTTCCTTTACACTGTTCACGGCACTTACGGTATAGAAATGAATGCTGGGAACACCACAGGCTATTAATTCACGGCACTGGTGTATGCACCATTCTATGCCAAGACTTTCCGCTTCTTCATCTGTTTGACATTTCATCGCTTCGCTTGCCAGTTCTTGCGGCAAGTCTATCTTGAACGTCTTGGGTATCATGTTCAGCTGGGATAATTTGCGGAAAGGCTTGATACCCGGAATAATAGGTACATTGATTCCTTCTTTTCTTACCCTTTCTACAAATTCGAAATATTTGCGGTTGTCATAGAACATCTGTGTCACGGCATATTCAGCTCCTGCTTCAATTTTTTTCTTCAGCCAATAAATATCTTGTTCCATATTGGGTGATTCCTCATGTTTTTCAGGATAGCAAGCTACTCCATAACTGAATGGAGTTCCTGTTATCTTGATAGGGGAACCGTCTACAAATACGCCTTTATTGAAATCATTGATCTGCTCTTCCAGTTCTATGGCGTGGTTGTAACCGTTGTTTTCGGGTACGAAAGCTGATTCGTGCTTTGCCTTGTCACCACGCAGTACCAACAAGTCGGTGATGCCCAGGAATTGTAGATCTAACAATACATATTCTGTATCTTCGCGGGAAAAACCGCTGCACAGGATATGTGGCACTGTCGTTATATTGTATTTGTTCTGCAAAGCGGCGGCAACAGCAACTGTTCCGGGACGGCGGCGCTGGCGTGTACGTTGGTACAGCCCGTTTCCCAGCTCCTTGTACACATATTCGCTGCGGTGGGTTGTAATATTGATATATTTAGGGTCGAATTCGCGTAGCGTATCAACCGTTTTATACAGTTTTTCAATACCCGTTCCTTTCAGCGGAGGGAGAATTTCAAAAGAAAAAGCCGTATTGTCCGTGCTTTTTATTAAATCAACTACTCTCATCGTTCTGTCTCGTTCTCTTATGCCTTCTCGGGCGGAATTACATATTTGGGCAAAAATAAGAAAAATATCGTAGTTTATGGGGATGAAAAAGCGATTTATTTTATCTTTGTTCTATAATAAAGTGAAACATACGGAGAGAAAAGCATTTCCCTGCAGTTAAGCCGTGGTTTTCCATACTTGTCAGGGATACCGTCCGTGATGGTGGAGTAACCTTTCTCCTGCTTACAGGCATTGCTCTCTTTGATGATGACCTGTCAAGCTTTACTGCATGGAGAATACTTGCGGATGGGATAAGCCCCGTCCTTGCAGGAAATGAAACAATCTGTAAACCTTTGTTTGGGGAAGTGGCAGAGGTTTATAGGAACGGAGTGAACAGATTGGCGAACCAACCGACGAAGCGTTTCCATCCGGAGCGTTTTTTATATTCTTCCTTGGTAAACAGGGTACTGTCCAGCTTGTCATGCTCGAACATGGTGCTCAGTTCATGTGTGGTTTCTTTGTCAAAAATGAAAGCGTTGACCTCATAGTCATAGCGTAGGCTGCGGCTGTTCAGATTCGTACTTCCCACAGTGCAGAACAGGCTGTCCACCATCATGATCTTAGAGTGGTGGAACCCGCCATTGTACACATAAATCTTTGCTCCTTTCTTACGCAGCTTGTTTGCTGTATAGAACGCGGCATCGGGGGTAAAAGGAATATCCGATTTGCCCGGTATCATGATTTCTACTTCAACGCCTCGCTTCAACGCACGTTTTATGGCTTTTTTAATGCTTGGAATGGGAGTGAAATAGGGATTCACTATTTGTATTTTATCCTGTGCGGCATCAATGGACTTGATATAAGTCTGCCTCATCAGTCTGGGTTCTTTTTTCGGAATGCGGTCTACAATGGCTACATTCTTATTTCCCTTGAAAGTAGAATCGTTTCGTAGGGGATAGTATTGGCTTCCGCTTACGTGTTGTTTAGTGCTTTTGTTCCACATGGTCAGGAAGATGTCCTGCAATTCGTTTACGGCATTTCCCTCTATACGGATATGCATGTCGCGCCAGTCGCCTATTTCCGGCAGACCCTTTATATAGTAATTGGCTATGTTCATGCCACCGGTATATCCTATTTTTCCGTCTATGACTACAATCTTGCGATGGTCTCTGTGCAGGGCATGATTGATATAGGGGAATTTGAAAGGGTCGAACTTGACAATTTCGATTCCTTTGTCACGGATTGCTTGTATGTGTTTCTTTTTCAATGGCTTGTTGTTTGACAAATTGCCGAAGGCATCAAACAAAGCTCTGACTTCCACTCCTTCTTTCACTTTTTCTCCCAATAAATCAAATAGTGCGTTCGCTATGGAGTCGTTACGAAAATTGAAGTATTCTAAGTGGATATGATGTTTGGCATGCCGTATTTCTTCAAAGAGATCGATGAATTTGGCCCGACCGCTTTTTAATAATTTCAGTTTGCTGTTTTGGGTGATAGGAATGCCGGCGTCCTTTAAGAAGTTGATAACGGCAGAGTCGCTTGTATAGGCTGGTACAGTATCTGTTACCGCTATATGGATGTTGGTCACTTCTTGTGACTGCGCTGTTTTTACAGTGAAGGGTAAGATGAATAAAAGTATTAAATAAATATGTTTTTTTATATCAAACTTCATTGCTTTTTTTATTAAGGCTGCAAAGGTATTTATTATTCTAGGAATGAACAAGCCATCGGTATTATTTATGTTTAAAAGGGAGAAATAGAACAGTGTGGTCATTTGTTTGAACAGTTGGTAAATTGAGGTGGTAGAAATTTAATGAAGGCTGTTTTTATTGTTCCATTCATATCTTTTTTCAGGCTCGGTATAAACATCTGTAGTGTGTGTGAAAGAAGTTTGTCAGTCCGGCCTTTCTGCTGTTATGACATTCAAGAGGAGGAGATACGGAAAAATAATAATCCGTCGGCGGGATTAAAAGAATGCATATCGCATCTCCAGCCCTGTTGCATAAGCCTTTTCTGTCTTCTGATTAAACCTTTTTATACGGATGTATTCTATCTCCATAGCCTTTGGAATT
>ENA-OPNV01000412-OPNV01000412.1-human-gut-metagenome-genome-assembly--contig:-NODE-412-length-27808-cov-2.742298_pt1 | contig 27808 bp, 18 predicted proteins | sample MGYA00241542_ERZ501781 | MGnify/ENA primary metagenome ERZ501781 (study PRJEB25962, sample SAMEA2042609) | human gut metagenome | biome: human gut; feature: human-associated habitat; material: faeces...
GACTTTGTCTCGTTGCCCGCGTAAAGAAAGGAACCGGCAACAACTGTCGGTTCCTTTTCCTATCTTTTACTTACTGTAAAATTTCTACGACAACTTTTCTGTCGCTCTTTGAGGAAGCTGCTTTTACAACCGTACGGATTGCTTTCGCAATGCGTCCCTGACGTCCGATGACTTTTCCCATATCTGACGGATCTACTTTGAGTTCCAGCAGAAGGTCATCACCGCTGACGGTTTCTGTCACAACTACCTCAGATGGATGATCAACCAGAGATTTTGCAATTACTTCGATAAGTTCTTTCATTACAAGATACCCCCGTATGAATTATTTCTCGATACCAGCCTGTTTTAAGAGTTTGGCAACGATTTCGGTCGGCTGTGCGCCGTTAGCCAGCCATTTTTTAGCAGCCTCCTCGTTGAAGCTGATTGCGCTCGGCTCGCGGTTCGGATCGTAAGTTCCGATCTCCTCGATGAAACGTCCGTCTCTTGGATATCTTGAATCAGCAACTACGATTCTGTAGAAAGGAGCCTTCTTAGCACCCATTCTTCTGAGTCTGATCTTTACTGCCATTGTATTTTCACCTCCATAAAAAACTTCATATATCAAATCAATCACTTGATTGCTGATAGCTTATCAACTATTGTGGCATTCCGCCGCCAAGTCCTTTGAGAAGTGCCGCTCTGTTTCTTCTGGATTTCTTTCCGTGAAGATTTCCGCCGATACCGAACTGCTTCATCATTTTTTGCATCTGTTCAAACTGCTTAAGAAGCTGATTTACGTCAGATACCTGCGTGCCGCTTCCGGCAGCGATACGTCTTTTTCTCTTAGGGTCAATGATCGCAGGCTTTTCTCTTTCAGCCCTTGTCATTGAATTTATCATAGCCTCAGTCTTTTTCAGCTGGACCTCGCCCTGCTCCACCTGCTCGTCTGTTACCTTGTTTGCGCCAGGAAGCATTCTGATAATAGACTTCATAGAACCCATTTTCTGTATCTGCTTCATCTGCTCCAGCAAGTCGTTAAGGTCAAAGCCCTTTTCCTGCATTTTTTCTGCAAGCTTTTTGGCGTCCTTTTCGTCAACTGTCTGAGTAGCCTTTTCAATAAGTGTGAGCATATCGCCCATGCCAAGTATTCTTGAAGCCATTCTTTCAGGGTGGAAAGCCTCAAACTCGTCAAGCTTTTCGCCCATACCAACGAACTTGATAGGCTTACCTGTTACAGCAAGCACTGAAAGCGCCGCACCGCCTCTTGTGTCAGAGTCGAGCTTTGTAAGGATAACGCTGTCGATACCAAGAGCCTCGTCAAAGCTTGAAGCTACCTTTACAGCGTCCTGACCGATCATAGCGTCAACAACGAGCATTATCTCGTTCGGCTCAGCGATCTTCTTGATGTCTTTAAGCTCGTTCATAAGCTCCTCATCAATGTGAAGACGTCCTGCTGTATCTATGATAACAAGGTCATTGCCGTAATCCTTGGCGTGCTTGATACCCTCTTTTACTATCTTTCGTGGGTCTATCTGACCCATTTCAAATACTGCGACTTCGGCTCTCTCTCCCACAACCTTTAGCTGTTCAATAGCCGCAGGTCTGTAAACGTCGGCTGCTATAAGCAGAGGACGCTTGCCCTCTTTCTTGAACATCTTCGCAAGCTTCGCAGCGTGTGTTGTTTTACCTGAACCCTGAAGACCGCACATCATTATGATGCAAGGCGGCTTGTTAGGGAAGTTTATTTTCGAGTTAGCCTCGCCCATGAGCTTTATAAGCTCGTCATTAACTATCTTTATGACCTGCTGACCAGGAGTAAGGCTCTTCAGCACTTCCTCGCCAACGCTTCTCTCAGTTACCTTGGCAATAAAATCTTTTACTACCTTGTAGCTAACGTCAGCCTCAAGCAGAGCCATTTTAACTTCACGCATTGCCTCTTTTACATCGGCTTCGCTAAGTTTACCTCTTGATTTAAGACGCTTGAACACGCCGTTTAGTTTTTCTGAAAGTCCTTCAAACGCCATAAGCTGTCCTCCGTATAATTTTTTTATCTATATCTATTCTTCTTCCGTATATTCTGCGTTGTCAAATTCATCAAGCTTAGAATCGAGATTTTCAAGAAGCACTATCACCTTTTCGGCGATATCTCTCGCATAATTCTTTTTTTTGCACTCGTTAAAAACGTCCATAGCCTGAGCCTTGAACTCTTTAAGCTCTGCCAGATAAGCTTCCTGCTGTTTTAGCAGACCTAGCTTTTCTTCATAATCAGCCATTGCAGTTTCACATTTTTTTATAGCGTCATGAACGCCCTGTCTTGAGATATCTAGCTGAGCGGCGATCTCTCCCAACGACAGATCGTCATTGTAATAAAGATCCATTATCTCGTTTTGTTTATCAGTGAGCAGGCAGCCATACAAGTCGAGCAAAACGCTGTTTTGCAAATTTTTACTCATACCGCTTACCTCCTAATGGATTTCTGTAAAGTCATAAACCTTTACAATTATATATCAAGTTTACCGACTTGTCAAGGGGTTTTTATAAAAAAATAAAATTTAACAAAATTCTGTGGAAAAAGTCCTTTTTATATGGTATAATAGTATATTACTAGACATAGTGATTATAAATAGTATAGGAAATTGTATGCCAAGGGGGAAGAGTACATGATAAGCTATGTGTTGAAAAACGACAGATATGAAATGAAAGTCCCTGCCCTGACTTTTGGTGCGGCAGGTTTTGAGAGGAACGATTGTGACGATGTGTATTTTGAGTTTCTCGACAAATATGTAGAGCTTGGCGGCTGGTGTATCGATACCGCAAGAGTTTACTGCGACTGGCTGGAGAATGGTCACGATTCCAGCGAGGGCGTAATAGGCAGATGGCTCAAAGCCAGAAACAATCGTGATAAAATTTGTATTGCCACAAAGGGCGGTCACCCTGAAATGGGTCATATGGACGAAAGCCGTCTTAGCAGGGAAGAGCTTACAAAGGATCTTGAAGCAAGCCTGAGAGTGCTGGGCGTTGACTATGTGGATATTTATTTTCTTCATCGTGACGACCCGAAGATACCTGTGGAAGAGATAATGCCAGTTCTCAATGATTTTTATGAGAGCGGAAAGATACATTTTATAGGCGTTTCAAACTGGACAACTCAGAGGATAGAGGAAGCAAATAAGTTTGCAGAGGAAAACGGTATGGAGCCTATCAGGATCAGTCAGATAAACTACAGCCTTGCACATTCGAGCGTTGAAACTTTCGGTGACAATACTCTTGTTTGTATGGATACAAAGGAGTTCCGCTGGTACAAGAAGCATGATTTTCCTGTTATGGCGTTCTCCCCGCAGGCAAAGGGCTTTTTTGCAAAGCTTGCAAAGGGCGACGCTGCAAACAATCTCCCTGAGGGACAGTATGCAGGCCCTGCTAATCTTGCAAGACTTGCAAAGGTAAAACAGCTCAGCGAGCAGACGGGGGACACTCCGGCAAAGATAACCCTCGGCTATCTGAACAGCCAGCCGTTTTTTGTATCGTCAGTTTTTGCAGTAACAAAGCTGTGGCAGCTTGACGAGGATATGGAAGCGCAGGATCTTACATACGATCCAAAGACAGTGGCTTTCCTTGAAAATATGATATAAAATAAAAGCACTCTGCATTGAACCGCAGGGTGCTTTCTTGTTTTTTTGAATATTGTAGGGGACGGCGTCCTCGACGTCCAACCCCTTACACAAAAAAACTTAACTATGTGATATCTGAATACACCACATAGTTAAGTATGTACGTTCATATTGATTATGCCATTGGTATTACGCCCTTCTGAAAATTCTAGTCGTAAACTCATGCTAAATTGTACTTTGGACTCACGCCTTTCAGTAAAATTCTGTCCGCATAATATAAGCTATTCCATTGGATCTATTTCCTTTCGGTAAAAATAATCTCTAAGTGCAAATTACCTTTCCATTGGATTTATTTCCTTTCAAAATATTAAGTTATGCCTCAGTGGATAAAACTTAACGTGCCATCGGACTTAACACCTTTCGTGAAAATTTATTGTCAATGAAACTTATCACATTTCCATTGGAATTATCGCCTTTCGCATAATTTCAAGATCCTACGCTCATCATATCAGATAAGCCTCGCTGAAGTAACTGGCGGATTCACCTCCAAATATCAGATGTTCAAAAGCCTTGAGTGCATTTTCATAACGCACCACTCCTTCAGTATTTTATATGATCTTTAGAAAAATCTTAGTCAGTAAATCAAATCGGTAAGAGCATTAAGCTCGTAAATTTCTTGGCGGACTCACTCCATTCTATTTCATGTTCAAGTTCCTTTTGTGCATTTTCATATGCACCACTCCTCGAAATTTATTTGATTTTTATAGCTCTGTGAGCTTTTTATGTTCAGAAGCTAAATTTTACATTGGAATCACTCTTTCAGTTTATTTCTTTACCTCTGAAAAGCTGAAATTGTGCATTGGAAACACTCCTGTCTAAATTTTATTTGCAAACCTTCTGTAACCGATCATGTCGATCACTCCTTATATAAAAGTTGCAAAATATTCAATTGTAAATTTGAGAGTATCCTTAAATTGCAGTAACTCTGTGCTGTGATTAATCCATGAGACTCTGCAATTTCTTCCTGTGTAAATCATATATGTCTGGATTCCTGTCAGCTCATTCGTCTGCGTCTTGATCCTTTTTTACTTTAAGAAATTGCCGAGCCTATGGATACTCTCCTGAATCTCTGATGCGTCCATTGGACTCGCTCCTTTCATATCTTATTAGGTATCCGATGAGCCTGCCCGCCTGCTGAACTGTAGTGTACCTAGTGTCGGGTATATGCTGTGTCCATCGATCTGCCTGTGATATATAAGGAAAACCTCTTGCCTCACTTCGCTTTGCCGTGCCCTCTGAAATCGTTACTGTATCGTCAGACCGTTGACCGTTTCAGCGAACCCTGTTGTCTGCTTTTGTTTGGCTCTTTGTTTTTCCTTGACTATACTATACCACATCTTTTGTTACTTGTCAATAGTTTTTCTCAACTTTTTTGTGATTTTTATATTTAATATTACTTTTACAAAATGCGCTTGACTTTGATTTTGCAGTGTAGTATAATTAAAGTGTTGCGGTGGTCAGAAACAGTCTTTCTGTTCTGATTTTTTCGATATATCCCACTCAGAAAGTGCCGATATACCGCACAAGATCATGTTAGGAGGATAATTATGGATAACGAGTTTCTGCCGGACCTCTACGAGCTGGAGGACGAAAATGGTAATAAGCAGACTTTTGAGCTGTTGGACGCAATGGAATATGGTGACGAGAAGTATTATGCTCTCACTCCTTATTATGAGAACGGTGACGAAGCCCTTGAAGATTCAGGCGACGTTGTGATACTCAAGGCTGAGTATGACGAGAACAATGACGAGATACTTGCTTCTATCGAAGATGATGACGAGTATGAGAAGATTGGTCAGATGTTCATGGAGCGTATTGATGAAATGTTCGAGTTCGATGATGAGGACGAAGACGATGATTGCGGCTGTGGCTGCGGTTGTCACGATCACGACCACCTGTCATAAGAAAAATATCTCAGCATATAGGCTTGTCAATATGTAAAATGTACAATTTTATGTACTTTGATTTGCTGAAATTACCTATTGATATTATGGATATGTTGTGATATACTAAATAACAGAAAAAGATTCCTGCCTTGTGCGAACAAGCACAGTTATTATAAATCCAACACTTCTAAAAAGGGATTCAGACTCTGGAAAGGGATTGCAGACCTCCCGAACGAAACCGCATTTGCCGTTTCGGAAACGGACGAAGGGAGCGTGAAGCTTTCAGGCTGTTTTACCCACCCTGCTTTTATAGCGGGTTTATCGGCTGTGCGACGGCAAGGCGGCTTTTACTTAAACACTGAGCGTACCGATTTTTCGGTACGCTTTTTTGTGTCATAAAAACCATGTCGGCATAAAATGAGATAACGGAGCGTCTGCAGTGATCGTATGACAGTGGGTGACGCAGCCGAAGATCTGCGTCCGCAGGGCAGCCCGTTGTCATTTACTGCAGGACGTTTCGTTTATATAGAAAAAAGCCGCTGTGCCTGTGGGCATAACGGCTTTCTTCTTGTCAGATAAATAAATTATTTTCGCTAGTATGTTCAGCGGTGGCTGATAATGCCTTTTCCGCTGGATATTTGCTGTTTATGTATTCGGCGGCAACGAAAATAAATTCGCTGTTCGTGGGGTAGTGGTCAGGTCTTATGGCAAAATTACCGAATATCTCGGCTTTGTCTTTGTCATGAGCCTTTTCCCAACCGATCCTTATGGCGGTGCGCATGTTTCTTTCAACGCTTACTGTGGTTACTCCATGTGCCGCCGCTATCTCTGGATAAATGACCTTTGTGACACGTCTGTTGGCTTTGTCTGTCGTAAGAGCCATTTTTATTGCCTCTTTGATGTAGCCATAGCCATTATAATTTGGAGTTATGCATAACCGCTTCATCACGGTGGATATAGCAGATTGTATGTCGCCATTGGTGTACCCCTCGTCAGAGCTTCGCGTTATTGTGATGTTCAGATCTGCAGAATCGTCAGGACACTGAAGCGCTCTGAGTGCGTTTTTGATATCCGCACAGCTTAGAGGACTTTTTATTATCATGTCTGCGTATTTTGCAAGTCCATTGTTTCCATTGTTGGTTTTTCTGTCGGAAAGCATGATTATTTTCAGCTTAGGACAAGCCCCTTTGAGATTTTTGCACAGCTCGTATGGAAATTCAGTTATTTCTGAAACTATCAGAAAATCAGGTTTGCTTTTAAGCACCTCAAGCTGTATCTCCAGTGGATTGTAGTCTGACTGCGCAACATTGTACCCCTGTTTTTTCAGATAGTCTGCCACCTTCATGCCGGCCTGATTGAGGCTTCCGACAAGGATTTTGATCACGTCTTTTTTACACATTTTAAATCTTCCTCCGGTTTTTTTATTTTTTTAACTTTATACTACACTTGCAGTATAACATTTTTACAATATAATTTCAAGTTTTTTACTTAATTTTCTTGCTTTTTGTACTGCGTTTTAAGAAACACGCAACAATCTATACATATTAAATAAACAAATGTCGGTTATGACCAAATTTTAAATGAGATAATTGTGCAAATATTGTAATTCACACAGAGAAAATATGCTTTTGTGTCGTTTAAATCAATATATTATATGAATAAATTGACGATTTGCTATATTTTACATCGACTTTACATTGTTATGAAAGCTCGTTTTATGTAGAAAAAAGTCGAAAACGCCAGCAAAGATTGCTATATAATTAATAAAATGTTAATATAAATGTGTGATTTTACATTTATTAATATTTGCGAAATGATATAGAAATATATAAATGAGCGGTATTTTTACATAGCTTTTACAAAAGATAATTTCTTGACAAAAGCTTTATTGCGTGGTAAAATATACGGGAGGATCATTGCAAAAACATGGTCAGCAGCTTTTTTGTGCCACCGGTTTGCAATGATGTCTATGTAAAAAATTATAGATAATGTTGAGGGAGGCGACGTCGTTTTATGAAAAAAGACGTTATCAATTACATTTGGACAGATAAGAAAAGAACGATTTTTGGTCTGCCTATATCATTTACAAGATATTTTCTCACAGAAGATAAGTTTATAACACGCAAGGGTTTTCTTAGCATAGAGGAAGACGAGCTTGACCTTTATAGGGTCATCGACAAAAAGCTTGTCCTGCCGTTGGGACAAAGAATGTTCGGCTGTGGCACAATAGTAATGAATGTCAAAGACGTTGATACGCCTGTTAAGGAAGTCAAGTCCATAAAAGCACCAAGAGATGTGCTTGCACAGCTTGATAAGTATATCGATATAAATCGTGATAGATACCGTGTAAGGGGCAGAGATATGGTTGGCGGTGACGGCGGTCATTGCCATGATCATGATGATTTTGATATCGATGACGATATCATATAAAGTTCTATAAGAATAAGGGGCTTTCGCAGATCTTTCTGTGAGAGCCTTTTTTGGAAAGGAAAGTGTGAATGTTTTCAAAAGAATATTTTCAGTCCCTTGAAAGCTCGTGGGACAGGCTCAAGACCTGCGAAAAGCCGATATTCATATACGGCATGGGCGATGGAGCGGAAAAGCTTCTTGATGAATTTGATAGACTTGGCATAAAATGCACAGGTGTTTTTGCAAGCGACGATTTTGTCCGTGGACAAAGCTTCAGAGGGTTTAAGGTGCAGACTTTCTCTCAGGTGCAAGCGCAGTTTGGGAATATCACAGTTGTGCTTGGCTTTGGCACGAGCCTGCCTGAGATAATGGAGCGTATCGACAATATTGAAAAAAGCTGCGAGGTCATAGTGCCGGAAATGTGCGTTGCAGGCGATGAAAATTTCAGCAAGGAAAAGCTTCTCTCAATGTATTCTCAGGCTGAAAAAGCTTACCGCCTTTTTGATGACGATATTTCAAAGCTTACCTTTGAAAAGCTGACAGCATTCAAGATAACAGGCAAGCTTTCTTATCTCCGTGAGATATTTACGGATAAGGACAAGATAACCGAGATACTTCCCCTTGGAGAAAACGAGATATACTGCGACTTGGGAGCATACACAGGCGACACTGCCGCAGAGCTTATCTCACGCACAGGGGGAAAGTATGAGAGAATATATGCCCTCGAACCTGAGAGAAAAAACTTTCAGAAATGCCTGAAAAATCTAAAATCCTATGACAATATAAGTCTTTACAATGCCGCCGCATGGAGCATTGATACAGAGCTTTATTTCGCAGGTGGCGCAGGCAGACAGGGCAGAGTAGATGCCGCAGGAAAAAAGGTTCGTGCAAGAAGTCTGGACAGCGTTCTTGCAGGCCAAAAATGCACCTATATAAAATATGACGTTGAGGGAGCAGACCTAGAAGCTATCAAAGGCAGTGAATATACCATTTCACGCTATGCCCCGAAAATATGCAGTGCGTTGTATCACAGACCATATGATTACATCACCCTGCCTCTGTATATAAACAGCCTTTGCAAAGGATACAAATTCTATATTCGTCAGGAAAGATACTACCCCGCATGGGAAACAAACCTTTTCTGCGTTCATGATAAATAAGGAGAAAAATAATGAGTATAACAGTAAGCCTTAACGATAACTGGAAAATGAAAAAAGCAGGCTCGCAGGAGAGCTTTGATTGCAAAGTTCCATGCTCTGTATATAAGACCCTGCTTGACTATAAAAAGATACCCGACCCATATTATCGTGAGAACGAGTATATCTCAACACAGATATGTGATGATGATTACGATTTTGAAACTACATTCACCGCAGACAAGGCCGCAGTGGAGTGCGAGCATACTGTCCTGCACTTTGACGGCATTGATACCATAGCAAACGTCTATCTCAACGGCATTCACCTCGGCAGAGTGAACAATATGCACAGAGTGTGGGAGTTTCCTGTCCATGGTATTATCAAAGAGGGGGACAACACTCTCACAGTGAAAATAACCTCGCCAAACAGATACATAAAAGAAATGGACGAAAAACGTCACCTTTGGGGCGTTGACTCCACCATGACAGGCTATACACATATAAGAAAAGCCCATTGTATGTTCGGCTGGGATTGGGGTCCAATGCTCCCTGACATGGGAATATGGCGTTCGGTATCTCTTGTTATCCCACAGGACGGACGTATACTTGACGTTTACTACAGCCAAAAGCACACCGATAACAAAGTGACTTTGAAAGCCCTTTTGCATATAGAAAACCACGGCTGTAAAAAAGCTATGGTGGAAATATCCGACCCGCAGGGCAATATCGCCGCAAAAGCCGACATAAGCCTAGAGGAAAGTGCAGAATATTATGAAACAGAGCTTGTGATAAACGACCCTCAGCTTTGGTGGGTGAACGGCTATGGCGAACAGCCACTCTATAACTGTGCAGTGACTTTGTATGATGAAAATGACGCTTGCACAGATAAAAATACACAGCGCATAGGTCTTAGAACTTTAACTGTCAGCCGTGAAAAAGATCAGTGGGGCGAGGAGTTCTGCTTTATAAACAACGGCGTGAAGATATTTGCCATGGGCGCAAACTATATCCCCGAAGACCAGATAGTCACACGCTGTAACGAGGAGAAAACAAGAAAGCTCCTTGCAGATTGCAAGGCCGCAAACTATAACTTTATAAGAGTGTGGGGCGGCGGTTATTATCCTGACGAGTATTTCTATGACTACTGCGACGAGAACGGTATCATAGTATGGCAGGACTTTATGTTCGCCTGCTCTGCATATCTGCTCACAGAGGAGTTTGAAGAAACTGTCCGTGGGGAAGTTCGTGACAACGTTATCCGCCTGAGAAACCACCCATCCCTTGGTCTGTGGTGCGGCAACAACGAGATAGAATCCGCATGGGAATATTGGGGTCTCCCCGAGGACGAGGAAGCAAAGCGTGACTATCTTATCATTTTTGAGGATATTATCCCACAGGTGCTTAAAGCCTATGACCCATGCGAAAACACCTTCTATTGGCCTTCCTCACCGTCCTCAGGAGGCGGCTTCAAGGATGCTTCCTCAAACCATGCAGGTGATATGCACTATTGGGACGTTTGGCACAACTTCAAGCCTATCGAAGCGTTCAGAGAATTTTATTACCGCTTCTGCTCAGAATACGGCTTTGAAAGCCTGCCTGATATAAAGACCTGCCGTGCCTTTGCCGATGAAACCAAGGGCGACTTTGACCTTTGCTCACCGGTTATGGCGGCACATCAGAAGTGCGTTCAGGGCAACGAGAAGATAATGTACTATCTCGCTCAAATGGTAAGATATCCATATGATTTCAAACAGCTCATCTATTCCTCACAGCTCGTTCAGGCAGACTGCATACGCTCAAATGTTGAGCATATGAGAAGAGCAAGGGGCAGATGTATGGGCTCTGCCTATTGGCAGGTGAACGATTCAAACCCTGTTATCTCATGGTCAAGTATCGACTATTTCGGCAGGTGGAAAGGTCTGCATTATTATGCGAAGCGTTTTTACGCTCCATGCCTTATCTCCTGCGACGATACCAATAGAAAAAAGCCTGTCCTTAACATATCCAACGAACGCATGACAGCCTTTGAGGGCATAGTAAGATGGAAGCTTAGAAACAATAAAGCAGAAATTCTGCAAAGCGGCGAAAAGTCCGTGAACGTTCCGGCTCTTACCGCACAAAACGTCCTTACTATCGACCTTTCAGACGAGCTAAAAAACCGTACCGACCCTCGTGAAAAATATCTCGAATATTCCATTATGGAAAACGGCAAGGTGTTGAGCTTTGGCACAACCCTCTTTGTGCGCCCGAAAGAATTTACCTTCTTAGAGCCTGCCATAACCTACGGCATATCAGAAAGCGAGGATAAATTCGCCCTGACATTCTGTGCCGAGAATTACGCCAAAAGCGTTTGCCTCAGCCTGAAAACTGCCGACTGCGTTTTCTCTGACAACTGGTTCGATATCCACGGAAAAGAGCCTGTTACCATAATGATAGACAAAGCCTCCCTCAGCAGGAAAATGACAGCGCAGGAGCTGTCCGGGGAGCTTGAGATAATGCACAATTAGGGCTGTGATTTCAAAGGCTCTGCCTTGTCACCAGCAGTGAAAAGTCGATGCGATCATTAGCAAAACAAAGCAATGCGGGCGAACGCTGTTCGCCACTACATAAAAAGTTATATCACACATTTTGTAGGGGCTGGCGTCCTTGACAGCCCACTGCTCTGCATTTGCTATCTTCCGTCAATGTTCCCCTGCGTATAAGTAGCCTGAAATAAAATTTTAGGAGGAACTGCTTTGAAAGTAAAACTAAGCAAATACTTGAAGCCCTATGCACTGTTTGCGGTGCTGACACCTCTATCCATGGTGGGAGAAGTGCTGGGCGACCTGCTTCAGCCAAAGCTTATGTCAAAAATAGTTGACGATGGCGTGCTGGGTCAGGATATGGATCTTATCATAAGAACGGGACTTCTCATGCTCCTTGTTCTTATAGGTGGCGGAGCTTGTGGAATTGCGGCTTCTGCATTCGGTGGGATAGCTTCCCAAAGCTTTTCACGAGATCTGCGTGTGGACGTTTTTAAACGTGTCATGGGTCTTTCATTTGAACAGACCGACAAGTTCACCACAGGCTCATTGGTAACACGTCTTACAGCGGATATAACCGCTATCCAGCAAATGGTAGACTTCATGCTGAGAATGTTGGTGCGTGACAGCTTGCTGTTTTTTGGCGGAATAATCATGATGCTCACTCTTAACGTTCGCTTTGGAATAATAATCCTATGTGCCTTGCCTGTCGAGATAATCATGATGATAGTAATTCTCAAAAAGGCAAACCCATACTATTCTATCGTTGCAAAACGTCTTGACAGCGTAAACTCTGTGGTTCAGGAGAACGTCACAGGCGCAAGAGTAGTAAAAGCCTATGTGAGAGAGGATACAGAAGAAAAGCGTTTTGACGATGCAAATATAAGCCTTATGGAATCAAACCTCCGTGTTCAGACCCTTATGGCTATCCTTCAGCCGCTTCTTATGATAATACTCAATCTGTCTGTTATTGCCGTTATAGTTATAGGCGGCTGGCAGGGGCAGGCACAGGCTATGAAGGGTGGCGAGGTCATGGCGGCTATCACATATCTTACTCAGGTCTTGCATGGCGTAATGATGATGTCTATGATGTTCCAGACCCTCGCAAAGGCTTCCGCATCTGCAAACAGATTGAGAGAAGTCCTCGAAACTGACCCAGTTATAAAAAGCGGCAGCGTTTCCCTTGCAGATAAAACAGGGGGCACAGTGAGCTTTAAAAACGTTTCATTCTCCTATCCTGAAACCAAGGGCAGACCTGTTATCTCAGACCTTACTCTTGATATAAAGTCAGGCGAGAGCGTCGCCATACTAGGTGCAACTGGTTCGGGAAAATCTTCACTTGTAAATCTTATTCCAAGATTTTATGACTGCACAGCAGGGGAAGTCCTTGTTGACGGCGTGAACGTCAAGGATTGCAAGCTTGACGAGCTTAGAAAGAAAGTTGGCATAGTTCTGCAAAAAAGCGAGCTTTTCTCAGGCACAGTTGAGGACAACATAAAGTGGGGCGACAAAAACGCTACCCATGAGGAGGTCATCTCCGCCGCACAGGCAGCTCAGGCTGACGAGTTCATTCAGAAAATACCTGCAGGCTATGAGGGTATTATTGCCGAAAAGGGTGCTTCACTGTCAGGCGGTCAGAAGCAAAGGCTTTCTATCTCAAGAGCGGTACTTAAAAAACCTGAGATCCTCATTCTTGATGATTCCACCTCCGCCCTCGACCTTGGCACAGAAGCAAAGCTCCGTGCGGAGATAGACCGCAAAATGAACGGCACTACCCTTATCATAATTGCACAGCGTATCCAGAGCGTAAAATCATGCGATAGGATAGCCGTCCTTGACCACGGCAAGCTTTGTGCCTGCGATACTCATGAAAATCTGCTAAAGACCTGCGAAGTATATCAGGATATCTACGCCTCACAGGTAAAAACGTCAGGAGGTGAAGTGTAATGCCTCCAATGCCTCCAATGGGACCCGGCGGAAGAAAACCGGGCGGACCTCACGGTGCAAGGCTCACAATGGAAAAGCCTAAGGACGCCAAGAACACCCTTAAAAAGCTCATAGGCTACATAGGCAGAAACAGATATCTGTTTTTCGCACTTATCGGAGTAATGCTCATCATAACTCTGCTCAATCTTGCCGCACCGTCAATACAGCAGATAGCCATAGACTGCATTACCCTCACCAAAAAGAAAACAAGCGTTGACTTCGGTTCACTTGGCAAAACGCTCATAGGTCTTGGTGCAGTTTATCTCCTGTCCTCTGTTTTCACCTATATGCAGGGAATATTCTCCGCAAAGCTTTCACAGTACACAGTAAAGACCATGCGTAAAGACTTGTTCTCAAGCCTTGTAAGACTTCCTATAAAGTATCTCGATACCCACAGCCATGGCGATATAATGAGCCGTATGACAAACGACGTCGAGAATATCTCCACAACTATCTCTCAGTCTATAGGCTCGCTCATCTCAGGCGTGCTGACCATAGTGGGAACAGTTGTCATAATGCTTCTGTATTCACCGCTTCTTACCCTTATCTCGCTGTCTACAGTGTTCCTTACCATATTCGTTTCAGGCGTACTCACAAAGTATATGAAGAAATACTTCATCAAACAGCAGGTGCTTCTTGGCGAGATAAACGGCGAAGTTGAGGAAATGGTAGTCGGATATAGAACGGTCGTTTCCTATGGCAAAGAGCAGGACGCTGTTGACAAGTTCGAGAAAATGAGCAACAATCTGAAAAAATGCGGCATAAAAGCTCAGATATTCGGCGGTGTAATGGGCCCTTGCATGAACTTAATATCCAATTTCGGCTTTATCCTTATCGCAGCCTTCGGCGGCTGGTTCGCAATAAAAGACTTTATAACAGTGGGAACTATTCAGGCTTTTATACTCTATTCAAAACAGTTCTCACGTCCTATCAATGAGATTGCAAATCAGTTTGCAAATATCCAGACCGCAATAGCAGGCGCAGAGCGTATCTTTGAGGTCATGGACGCTGATAAGGAAACTGACGAGGGCAAGGCTGACTTTGAGGTGGAAAACGTCAAAGGCGATATCGACTTCAAGCATATCGACTTCTCGTATGTTCCTGAAAAGCAGGTGCTGAAAGACCTCGATCTTGAAGTAAAAGCAGGTCAGAAAATAGCCATAGTCGGTGCAACAGGCTCTGGCAAGACCACCATAGTAAATCTTCTCACAAGATTTTATCCCGTTGACAGCGGTGAGATAACCATAGACGGTCAGAGCATTTACGATATCCCGAAAGACAAGCTCAGACGTTCCATAGCCATAGTTTTGCAGGATACAGTGCTTTTTAAGGACACCATAGAGGAGAATATCCGCTACGGCAGAGAAAACGCCACCCTTGATGAAATAAAGGCGGCGGCAAAGTTTGCGAACGCAGACGAGTTCATAGAAAGACTTCCCGAGGGTTACGACACAGTGCTTGCCGAGGGCGGCTCAAACCTTTCACAAGGTCAGCGTCAGCTTCTCTCCATAGCAAGAGCAGTGCTTGCCGACCCGAAGATACTTATTCTTGACGAAGCCACTTCCTCAGTTGATACCAGAACTGAGATGCACATTCAGTCCGCAATGGTGGCTCTTATGAAAAACAGAACGTCCCTTATCATCGCTCACCGACTTTCCACTATCCGTGATGCTGATAAGATAGTCGTTATCGACGGAGGACGTGTTGCAGAGCAGGGTAGCCATGAGGAGCTTATCGCCGCCAAGGGCTGTTACTACAGACTTTATCAGACGCAGTTCTCAGGCGTTAAGACCTGATACAATGGTGTTTGGAAAACGTATATAGCCAATATCGTACATTTTTTTATGCGCAAAAAAGGACGGCTCTCATAAGAAAGCCGTCCTTAATGTTATCTGAAATATTACTTTGTAACAAGTGCCAGAGTATCTCTTGCAATGAGAAGCTCTTCGTTTGTTGGGATAACGTAAACCTTTGTCTTAGAATCGTCTGTGGATATCTCCTTGAGTATTCCACGGCAGAGATTCTTCTCAGCGTCAATGTGGATACCGAGGATATCGAGATTTGAGCAAGCAGCCGCTCTTACCTCAGGTGCGTTCTCACCGATACCGCCTGTGAATATGACAGCGTCAAGACCGTTCATTGCAGCAGCGTATGAGCCTATGAACTTCTTGATCTGATAAGCAAATATCTCGCTTACGATAAGCGCTCTCTCATTGCCCTCGCTTGCAGCAGCCTGAATATCTCTGTTGTCAGAGCCAATACCAGAAAGACCAAGGAAGCCTGACTTCTTGTTCATGTATTCTGTCATCTGGTCAGGTGTAAAGCCCATTTTCTTTTCAACATAGTCAACAGCAGAAGGGTCAACAGAGCCGCAGCGTGTGCCCATTACAAGACCGTCAAGAGGAGTGAAGCCCATTGATGTGTCAACAGACTTGCCGCCGTTGATAGCTGTGATAGATGAGCCGTTGCCAAGGTGACATGAAACTATCTTAAGCTCCTCGATAGGCTTGCCCATTACTCTTGCAAGCTCGCCTGAAACAAATCTGTGTGATGTTCCGTGGAAGCCGTATTTTCTTACATGAAGATCAGTGTAGCACTCGTATGGCAGACCGTAGAGATAAGCCTTTCTTGGCATTGTTGAGTGGAAAGCAGTGTCGAATACAACTACCTGTGGTGTGCCTGCTGGGATAACTGCCTTGCAGGCTCTCAGTGCAAGAGCGTGTGGGTGGTTATGTACAGGTGCAAGCTCAGCCAGTGCGTCGATCTGGTCGATAACTTCGTCTGTTACAAGGCAGGTCTCCTTGAATACCTCAGCACCCTGAACTATTCTGTGACCAACGGCTGATATCTCAGACATAGAGTCGATGACCTTTGTTTCGCCTGATGTGAGTACCTCAACGAGCTTTTCAAAAGCCTCAGTGTGAGTAGGAAAATTGCAATCCTCCTCGATGTGTCTGCCGTCGCCTGTCTTTGCGCTCACATGGCCGTCGATACCGATACGGTCGCAGTTGCCCTTTGCGATAACAGACTCGTCCTTCATATCCAGAAGCTGATATTTAAGTGATGATGAACCTGCATTTACAACTAAGATTTTCATTGGAAAAAATCTCCTCCCGATTATAATATGTCAGATAACGGGCTTGACTTTAAGCCCATAATATCATATACTTATAGTATATCAATATTAATGATAAATTTCAAGAGCTTTTTTCATAAATATACATATTGCACAATTTTTTTACTAGGGCTTAACATATTAGTATCATAATTCGCAGTAAGCTTTTGAAAGACGGAATAAAATAAGCATAGGGTAGAAAGAGGAGTAAAAAATGAAAATTGCGGGAATAGTTGCGGAATATAATCCGTTCCATAACGGACATAAATATCAGATACAAGCCACAAGACAGGCTGGCGCAGAGGGTATCGTCGCAGTAATGAGCGGCGATTGCGTGCAGCGTGGCTCAGCGGCTGTTTTCTCAAAATATGACAGAGCGCAGGCTGCTATAAGAAACGGTGCAGACCTTGTTATAGAACTGCCATGCCCGTTCTCATGTTCAAACAGTGAGGTCTTTGCAAGAAGTGCAGTAAGGCTTCTTGCAGGTCTCGGGGAGGACGTGGTAACGACCTTGTCTTTCGGCTGTGAAAGCGGTGATAGGAACGCCCTTGAACAGGCAGCTGAAATATCCGCAATGCTTGAAAATTCACAGCAGGTAAGAGAACTTTTATCTCAGGGAAAGTCCTACCCGCAGGCTATGTATGAAGCCTCCATAGGTCTTTATGGCAGAACCGCCGAAGAGATATTCTCCACACCAAATAACGTTCTTGCAGTGGAGTATATAAAGGCGGCAAAGCGTATAGCCCCATGGCTAGTGCCTTATGCCGTAAAGCGTGAAGCTGTTGCACATGATTCTCAGGCAGAGTCTGGTAATTTTGCTTCGGCTTCTCATATAAGAGAGCTTATAAAAGAGGGCGGTGAGTGGCAGAAATTTGTTCCATATGATTTTGAGGGCTGTAAGCCGTCCTTTACCCGGCAGGCAGGCAGAGAAATGCTTTTCAAGCTCTGCACAGCTTCAAGAGAAGATTTTCTAGCCCTACCTGACTGCGACGAACACCTTGCCAACAGATTTATGTCTGTCGTAAGCTCCTGCCCTGAAACTATGGATATCTTTGAACAGCGTATAAAGTCAAAGAATATCACCATGGCAAGAGTAAGAAGAATGGTCCTGCACCTTGTTCTCGGCATCAGAAAGGACGATATCAGACAAGTGCCATACGGCAGGATACTTGCCTTTAACCGCACAGGCACACGTATACTTGCGCAGGCTGAAAACAGAACGCTTGAGTATGATACCTCGCTGAAAAAGCTTGAGGATATCTCCGACTATGCAAAGCGTGTTGCTTTCCTTGAAAAGAACGCAGTAAGACTTAGAGAAACAGCGGCATACGGCAGATGTATTTCAAACGAGTATACAAGAAAGATAACCATAACCTGAGATAAACAGGAGGGCGGAAAATGAGAAGAATGAAAGGTGCGGCAGGGCTTTTGACAGCTTTGCTCTTGGCTTTTCAGCTTTCGGCGCAGACTTTTGCACTTGCCAACGAGGATAACGGCATAAAAGTCGTTCCCGTAAACTTTACCCATAACGGCTATAGCTATGAGATAGAGGGCGTGGCCAAAAGCACAGACGGCGACTATCAGATAAAGTCCCCTGCAAGACTAGCCGCCCGAAAGCTCCCATCAACCTATGACCCAAGAAGCTCAGGAGAGATCACAACAGTAAAAGATCAGGCGTCAACAGGTGCTTGCTGGGCATTCTCAGCCCTTGCCTGCGCAGAACAGGATCTTATCAAAAAGGGGCTTGAAAACCCCTCCACAGAATTTTCAGTGCCTGCCTTGGTGCTGTCCTCAAATTCAGGCACAGCCACAGGTAAAGACGATTTTTCATCAGGGGGAAACTGGCTCTTTGCGGCCTCTGCCCTTGCAAATGGTCAGGGACTATGCTATGAGGATTACGAGCCGTTTTTAGAATCCGGCACAGAGAATATGATAGTTTCCGAAAATAAGAAAAGCGTCAGCGAATACAGGCTGAATTATGTCATGGAGCTTTCAAGCACCACGCAGGTGAAGCGTAAAATAATGGAGCTTGGAGCAGTTTCCGCAAGCTATTTTGCAGGAAATGGCTATATGAATCATAACAATACTGCCTACTATGATCCCGATGCCTCAAAAAACACTATCATAAATCATTCCGTCACAGTGGTGGGCTGGGACGATAACTACAGTAAGGATAATTTCAGATATAAGCCTGCCAATAACGGTGCATGGCTTGTGAAAGGCTCGTGGGGCGCAGATCAGGACAATGACGGCTTCTATTGGGTGTCCTATGACGAAGCAGAGTTCGGACAGTTTTGCTGCTATGACTTTGAAGAAAGCTGTGATAATACATATCACTATAGCAAAATGACAGGTTATGTTGTGAACGCCAGTAATGACGGCTCTGTTTACGGTGCAAATGTTTTCACCGCTAAAGCCGATGAAAAGCTTGATAAAGCAGGCTTTATGTATGTGGGCAAAACGGGCAGTGCGGATTACACCCTAAGCGTCTATACCGACGTTTCCGACAGCGACCCTATAGGCGTCCTTGAAACGCAGATAAGCGGCTCAGTGTCCGCAAACGGCTTTTATACAGTTGACTTTCCCGAGGATATCCTCCTTGAAGAGGGCGAGAAATATTCCATTTCAGTAAAATTCAGCGGCGACAGCGGCAGGGGATATCTCCTTGCAGAAAGCGACCGAACATCAAAGGCGCAGTCAGGGCAAAGCTATGTTTCCCTTAACGGCAAATATTGGTCTGATGTTGGAGCAGATAAGACCGACTCTATAGGAAGTCTTTTTATCTATGCTTATACTGATGATACTGCAAAGCCCGATAAAAGTTCACTTGAAAGCACCCTTGCGAAGTACGGCACCCTTGCAGGCTGTGAAAGGGAAGCAAACAACGCCCGAACGGTGCTTGCAGATGAAACTGCTTCCAAGAACGATATCTCAAATGCACAAAAGCTCCTTATCTCCGCCGCGGAAGAACAGGACGAAGCCCTTGTTATAACCACAGAAGCCCAGTGGGAAAGCTTTGCAAAGCGTGTCAGCAGTGGCGAAAGCTTCGAGGGCAAGCTAGTCACCCTTGAAGCTGACCTTGACTTTGACGGAAAAACTATCTCACCCGTAGTCGATTCTGAAAACCCATTCATGGGCTATTTTGACGGTAACGGACATCTTATAAAAAACGCAGTTATCTCCTCAGGGGAGTATTCAGGGCTTTTCGCATACATAAAAAATGGTGCAGAGATAAATAACATTTCCCTGAAAAATTGTATAGTGAAAGGCGATTACGCAGGTGGAATAGTGGGCTTTTATCGAGGAACAGCCATAAAAGCCTGCACCTTTGACGGCACAGTGTCAGGAGAAGTCTATTCAGGCGGCGTCATAGGAAGACAATCCTGCGGTATCATAACAGAGTGTTCTTCAAACCTAAGGGAAAACAGCTCCGCCATTACAAATGCCTTTATAGGAGGCAGGGATATTGCCGTTTCCGTTGTGAACGCATACGGCTGTTACAGCAATGACAGCGACAGCCTGGTTTCAAGCCTCTCTGCAAAAAATGCACTTTCTCAAGGGGCATATGCAATGAACACCTATGGTGAAAAGTTCAAAGACAGCGCAAAGTGGACAATGGACGGCACTCTTGTGCGCCAGACCTCATATAGCGAGCAGGCTTCCCATAAGATAACATTCTCCGCTGTGGCACAGACCATAGAAGTCTGCACCGACTATGCAGGCAAAGCCGTGTTCCCGAATGTGAACGTTCAGCAGGGCTACACTCTCGGATGGTATCGTAAAGGTGAACCTGTGAACAGCAACACAGTTTTCACAGAAAACACCACAGTTTCCGCAAAAGTTACCCCAAGTGACAAAGCAAAGATAGATTATATCCTTAACGGTGGCGAAAACAGCCCCCTCAACCATGATGAGCTTGGCGAGGGCGAAACCGCACAGCTTTCCGCCCCCACAAAAGAGGGCGCACAGTTCACAGGCTGGTATGCCGACTCACAGCTTGAGAGCGAGCCTATAACGTTCGTGAGCTTTTCAGACGGCTCAAAGACGCTTTATGCAGGTTGGAAAACCAATACCTGCAAGGTTGATTTCACCGATATAAACGGCATAGTTTTGTCATCTCAGACCGTAGAATACGGCAAAAGTGCCGATCCGCCCAAAGCACCGACCATAAAAGGCAAACGCTTTACAGGCTGGGATAAAGACTTTTCAAAAGTCACAGCCCATATGACAGTGCAGGCGGTCTATACCGACAGAAAGCTTATAAAAGACTGCGAGATATCAGGCTTTAAAACACATATGACATTCACAGGCTATGAGCTTGCTCAAAGCAGTATAACGCTTTCCTATGGCGATACCACTTTGACAAATAATAAAGACTATACCATTGACTATGCCGATAATATAGCCGCAGGCAAGGGCAAAATGATAATAACAGGCATTGGCGGATACAGCGGCACTATAGCCAAAGCATTCGACATTCTTCCAAAGTCCGCCCAATTGACAAGCGTCTATTATGTTGATACGCTCTCCTACACAGGCAAGCCTATAAGACCTGACGTTATGGTAACGGACGGAGGAAAATTTCTTCTTCCTGAACATGATTATACTGTTTCCTATAGCTCAAATACAAAAATAGGCGTTGGAAAAATAACCATAAGCTTCATGGGCAACTATCAGGGTACGATAACAAAAACTTTTACCATTTATCCTGCAAAACAGGAGATACAATCTCTGCAAACAAGATATAAAGGCTTTTTTATCGACTTTGCTCAGAAAGGCTCAGCCACAGGATATGAACTGCAATACAGTACACGCTCTGACTTTGCAGGTGCAAAAACCTTGATAATATCCTCAAACAAAACGGATAAAAAGACAGTTTCAAACCTGACGGCAGGGAAGAAATATTATGTAAGAGTGCGTTCGTATACAATAGTCAGCGGCAAGCGTTATAACGGTGCATGGTCTGATACAAAGAGCGTAACCACCGCAAAATATGATATTGCCAAAGCTAAGGTCGCAGGCATAAAAAACAAGTCTTTCACAGGCAAGAACATCACCCAAAGCGTAACAGTCACATATTCGGGCAAGACCCTTAAAAACGGCACAGACTATATAGTGAAATATTCCTGCAATAAGAATATAGGCACAGCTAAGGTAACAGTAACAGGAAAAGGCTCGTATGGCGGAGTGATAACGAAGTCTTTTGTCATCACCCCTGCCAGGCAGACCATACAAAAGCTCATGCCAGTGAAAAAAGGCTTTTATATAGACTATGCACAGAAAGGCTCTGCTACAGGCTATGAGATATCCTACGCTGAAAATATATCTTTCAGCGATGCAAAGACAGTTAAGGTGACCTCAAATAAGACCGACAAAAAGACCGTAACAAATCTTAAAAGCCAAAAGACATATTTTGTCCGTGTGAGAAGCTATACAGCCACAGGGAACAAGACCTATTTCGGACAGTGGTCTGATATAGCCAAAGTTTATACCAAATAATTATCCGTGTTATCGGGAGGGATAGCAATGATCACAAAAACAAAGCTTGTAAAAAGAATATTCTCATCGCTCTTGACAGCCGCACTTGCAGTTCCAATGACGGCTCTCACTGCCCATGCAACAGGGGAGGCTTTCTTCTATCCGCCTAAAAACCCCGTCATGACCGATCAGCAGTTTGAAGTGTCCGTGACATTTTCCGCAGATTCAGAGATAGGAAGCGTTCAGGCAAATATCGCCTATGACGATTCCGTTATAGAATTTGTGTCAAGCGACAACGCCTCAGGTGGCGGAGGAGTTCTTACAGTAAACGGATTTCCTGATACCCCCTCTTCAGAAGTGGATTTCAGCTTTACGTTCAAAGGTCTGTCAGCAGGAAATGCAAATATAAGCCTGCAAAGCTGTCAGATATATTCCCCTGATTCAGAGCTTATCGGCTCCCCTACCGTCTGTTGTGTCATAACAGTTGGAGGCGATAAGGTGGAAACCAAGACCGAAACAGAAACCACGACCACCACCGAAAAGACCACTACCACTACCACCACTGCCACTAAGACCGCACCTTCAAACGGCATACCCGATAAAGGCGTTCTTACAGCCCTGACAGTGGATAACGGCGAGCTTTCTCCTGCTTTTGCCTATAATGTCTATAACTATACAGTGAACGTTGACAATTCCGTTACCAATGTTGAGATAGAGGGAACAACAGCAAGCCCCTCTGATTACATATGGTATACAGGCACAAGCGAGTGTCAGGTGGGCGAAAATGTACGAACCATAACCGTCACAGACGTTGATGGCAATACCGCCACCTATACTGTCACCATAATAAGAGCCGCAGGCGGAGATGAACAGCAGACCCAGACCGCCCAAAAGAAAGACAGCTCCGATACTTCATCTGCCGTGTCCAAAAACGCAAATGTTATGGACCAGTATAAAAAGATGCTCAATACTGCCCTTGCTATCGTCCTTATTGTCCTTGTTATTGCACTTGTCGTAATAATTATCTGGATAAGAGGAAAGATCAAAGGCGGCAAAAAGGATAAATAAGTTCTGTGTAAAGAGATGATAAACAGCCAAAAGTGGCGTATCAACGTGCTTTTGACTGTTTGTGACAGCATTTATCACTCTGTTTACACGAATACACATTTTTTTTACAAAAATCACACAAAAACAAGTATAATTTCGACACTTGCCAGAGTATAATGTAAACATGCTGATGGTGATTCAGTTTAGAGAGTGGCTCCAATAGGGGCTGCTTTTTTTATGCTCCAAAAACTTTTTTCATGAATTCTTCTGTGGAGATGATCCCGCTGCGATTGTATCTGTAAAGACCAAAAAGGCAGCGCTCATCTTCTTTTTTTATTATATTGATTTTTTCCTCTACTCCAAGACTAGCCTCAAACCCCATGTTCTTTACGAGCCGACTTGCACTTTCGCAGGTTATGCCGAAAGGATAGGTGTAAACGTTTGGCTGAAAACCACAGTGTTCATCGCAAAGCGTTTGAAGCTTCGTGGTGTCGTTAAGAAATACCTTTCGGTAATCCTCGTAGCTTTCTCCCTCCAGCTGACCGACTCCACGCCTGCCTTCAAGATTGTGCATATCGTAAGAGTGATTGCATATCTCCACATGACCGCTGTCACGAAGCACCGAAACGTCCTGCCAGTCAAGATAAGAGTAAGCAGGATCAGGCTCAGCCTCCTCGCAGGCAGCGTCAGTGTAAGCCCCCACAATAGATACAGTGGCTTTCATATCGTATTTTTCAAGAAGCGGCAGAAGATATTCTCTGTAGTTGTAAGTGCCGTCATCAAAGGACAGTATGATAGGCTTCTCAGGCAGCTCGCCCCCACGCTTCACATATCTTATAACGTCATTTACAAAAACAGTAGTGTAGCCGTTCTGCTTCAGATAAAGCAGATCCTTTTCAAGCTCGATAGGCGTTATGACATACTCACCGCTGCGATCTTCGTTTTTTACAATGCTGTGATACATTATGATCGGAAGCTTTATCCCATCTGTTTTTTCTTCTTTTGCAAAGGTTGGCATAACAGCCACCGCCGCCAGCATAGAAAGCACAGCTATAACACAAAGCATCACCCTTTTTCTTATCCTTAGACTTATGTACATATTTTATTTACCCCCTTTTTTACCTATTCTTATTCACCTCTATATCATTAATTGCATCATAAGTTCACAAAAAATATGCTTGTGGTACTTGAAATAATTGTGCAATTATGATATAATAGACACGTAATATCGCAGTGTTGTGTGCTGCGTTAAAAACAAGTTCTTAAGGGGGAACTGTATATGAAAACGTTGCGTTCAAAGCTGCTTTTGGCAATGCTTTCAATCGCACTTATCATCACGGTGCTGCTCAGCTTGGTTTCCGTGTATTTTATAAACGTTTCTGCAAAGGATACGCTCAAAAGCACCGCTGAACCACTGGCTGTTCAGGCGGCTAAGAATTTTGACTCGACGATCAGCTCTTATACGAATAATATAGTTTCGACCGTAAAGTCTGATTCTTTTTTAGGGGCAAAAACTGACGCTGACAGACTGAAGGCGGTAAAAAGTGGCTTTGCAGACAACACAGGCTTTTATCTGAATTTTACAGTTTTTGACGGCAATGGCATTGTGCTTGCAACAGATAATGAAATGGTATCGTCATCAGTTGAAAAAGAGCACGTCATAAGCGCTTGCGAAAGAAGCTCGGCCTACATAACCGATATATATACCTTTGGCGGTAAGAATTATTTTTCTATACTTGCTTCAACAAAGTCTGGCAACTCAGAACAAAAAGTCGCTTGTATTACCATTCAGAGCGATATGCTTGTCAATGCTCTTAATGAATATACCTTCGGAAAATCCGGCTATGTTTATCTTGTTGGTAAAGACGGAGAGATCCTTCTTCATAAGGATACCGATCAGATAGGTAAAAATGCCCTTGAGATCGGTAAGAAAGATGAAGAATATACGGAAGTGACAAATGCCGTTGAGAAAATACTTGCAAATAATAGCGGTACAACAGAGTATAAATTTAAGGATAACAATTATATCGTGGGCTATTATGGTTCGTCATATTTTGACGGTACTGTCGTCATGGTTACAAATGTTGCCGACTTCACCACTGCAAGCTCCAGCGCACTTACTAATATCATTGTAATGGGCGTTGTGCTTATGTGCCTGACGGTGCTGTTCTCTCTGCTTTTTGCAAAGAGGATAACAAAGCCTATCATTTCTACCACAAACAGACTTCGTTCTCTCGCACAGGGCAACCTTACCGACCCTGTTGACGTGTGGTATTCCAAGGACGAGCTTGGCGTCCTTTCAAACTCTCTGGAAGAAACTATCGTCTGCCTCAGACAGTATATCAACCTTATTACAGTGGCTCTTACCCAGATATCCGAGGGTAACCTTTGCCATAGAATGGAAGGCACTTTTAAGGGCGACTTCTATAAGATAAAGAGTACGTTTAACGAGATACTCGACTCTCTGTCTGATACCTTTGCTTCTATCAATATGTCAGCCGAGCAGGTGAACTCAGGAGCGGTTCAGGTGTCAAATATCGCACAGTCTGTATCACAGGGTTCTACACAGCAGGCTTCTGCAATCGAGGAGCTTTCCGCTACCCTCAGTGATGTTTCAAAGCAGATAACTCAGAACTCTGAGGACTCTAAGAACGCTTATAATATCGTGCTTAAGAATACCGAAGCCGTTGACAACTGCAACAGCGATATGGGCAACATGGTAAATGCCATGAATGCTATCCATACAGCTTCCGATGAGATCTCAAAGATAATCAAGGTCATTGACGAGATCGCATTCCAAACAAATATCCTTGCCCTTAACGCCGCCGTAGAGGCCGCAAGAGAGGGTTCAAAGGGCTTTGGCGTGGTAGCAGACGAGGTAAGACGTCTGGCATCAAGATCAGCCGAAGCCGCAAAGCAGACCGCTTCACTTATCGAAAACCAGTCTGCTGCTGTTTCAAAGGGCTCTAAGATAGCCGAAGAAACTGCTGATTCACTGAACAATATCGTAAATAATTCAAATACTATAAAGGATCTCGTAAAGAATATCTCAGACGCTTCTGAGGCGCAGGCAGAGGCTATCGTTCAGGTAAATACGGGAGTAGACCAGATATCAGCCGTTGTATCAGCCAATACCTCGACTGCAGTCGGTTCAGCTTCCGCAAGTGAAGAGCTTTCAAGCCAGTCGCTTATACTAAAGAATATGATAGCTCGTTTCAAACTTAGCGAGAACAGTGAAAAGGATAAGAAAGAGCATCAGACTTCAAGGTTCACATATATTGACGATGAACCGGAAAGCGAGGCCACCCCTGAGGAAACTCAGCAGGATATCACTCCTTCCGACGAAGCCGATATAGAAGATTTCAGCACAAGCGATAAGTATTGATATCGTTGATAATGATAGATTTTCATTGAAAGGACTTGGTAAAATGAAGAAAAGAATAGGCATACTCACAAGCGGAGGAGATTGTCCGGGACTTAACGCAACTATCAGAGGCGTTGCAAAGGCTTGCTATGAAAAGTTCGGCGAAGACGTTCAGATAGTAGGTATCGAGGACGGCTATTATGGGCTTATCAATAATATGTGCAAGGAAATGAAGCAGTCTGATTTTTCTGGTATCCTTACCACAGGCGGAACTATTTTCGGCACAAAGAGAACACCTTTCAAGAAAATGCAGGTCATCGAAGAAGATAACGTGGATAAAGTAAAGGCTATGAAAGAAACCTATAAAAAGCAGAAGCTCGATTGCCTGCTCACCTTGGGCGGCAACGGCACTCATAAGACCGCTAACCTCCTTTCAACCGAGGGACTTAACGTTATCGGTCTGCCAAAAACTATCGACAACGATATCTGGGGCACAAGCGTAACGTTCGGCTTCCATACCGCTGTTGACACAGCCACAGACGTTATCGACAGACTTCATTCCACAGCTAATTCCCACGGAAGAATACTTGTTGCAGAAATAATGGGCAATAAAGCCGGCTGGCTCACCCTCTATTCAGGTATCGCAGGCGGTGCAGATATGATAGTCATTCCTGAAATACCATATGATATCGAAAAGCTTGCCGCTGCCTGCGAAAAGAGAGAATCAAAGGGATTTTCTATCCTCGCCGTAGCTGAGGGTGCTTTTGATAAAGAAGAGGCAAAGCTTAAAAAGAAGGAAAGAGCAAGACTCCGTGCAGAACAGGGTCTTACAACTGCTACCCCTAGAATTGCAAAGCAGATAGAAGAGCTTACAGGCAGAGAAACAAGAGTTTGCGTGCCTGGTCATATGCTCAGAGGCGGCAGCCCGTCAGCCTATGACAGAGTGCTTGCCACAAAGTTCGGTGTCCATGCCGCAGAGCTTATCGCGGCCGATAAATACGGCTATGCAGTGGCAATGATAAATGAAGTTGTGTCAGAAAACCCACTTTCAGAAGTCGCAGGCAAAACAAAATTCGTCCCTGCCGACCACCAGCTCGTCAAGACCGCAAAGGCTCTGGGCGTTGCTTTCGGTGACTAAATATTCGTAAACAGGCGGTGCAGTGTATGATATAATCCCCTTAGGGTAGACACATGAAATAATAAAATGGTGTAACTCTA
>ENA-OPNV01000472-OPNV01000472.1-human-gut-metagenome-genome-assembly--contig:-NODE-472-length-24656-cov-2.057437_pt1 | contig 24656 bp, 18 predicted proteins | sample MGYA00241542_ERZ501781 | MGnify/ENA primary metagenome ERZ501781 (study PRJEB25962, sample SAMEA2042609) | human gut metagenome | biome: human gut; feature: human-associated habitat; material: faeces...
TTGCTTTATGTACGGTCATTAGGAGAACTTTTTTCTTTTTATAATCAAATCCAGAGTTTACAGTAGGGTTTACTGTACAACGGATTGGACGGTTAACTCCGATACGGTTTCCAGCACATCCAACGTTACAAGAGATACATTTTCTGATCTCATCTTCACGTCCTGTAGCGACTTTTTTCACCCAGTGAGGATCAGCGATCAGTCCACGACCCATACCGATGATATCAGCATCACCGCGGTCTAAGATATCGTCAGCGACACGAGGATCACGGATGTTACCCATAGTTACACAAGGTTTGTTGTATTTTTCTCTGACAGCTTTTGCCATGTAAGATCTCCAACCATCTTTTAAGTAGTTGGCATCGATCTGGAACTGAAGAGAACCATTTAATCCAGCAGATACGTCAAATGCATCAACCTCTTCCTGGAAGTAAGAAAGTAACTCTAAAGTATCCTCTAATGTGTTTCCACCTTCCATCAGTTCATCAGCACTGATACGAACGAAGATAGGGAACATAGGTCCAACCTGTTTACGAACTTCTTCAACAACTAATTTTGTGAAGCGGGCACGGTTTTCTGGACAGCCACCGAATTCGTCTGTACGTTTATTCGTTGTAGGGGACATAAACTGGCTTAATAAGTAAGAATGTCCTGCATGGATCTCAACGCAGTCAAATCCACAAGCCTGTGCACGAGCAGCAGCTTCTCCATATTTTTTAACGATTTCATAAATTTCTTCTACTTTCAGAGGACGAGGAATCTCTCCACCTGCTTTAGAAGGAATATCAGATGCAGATACTGGCTGCATATTTGTTCTCTTAGACTGAGCAGAAGCACCAGCGTGGTTTAACTGAATACCAACGCAAGCTCCGTGAGCGTGTAATGTTTCACATAATTTGAAGAAACGTGGCATATAGTTGTCATGATCGATACGGATCTGAGTTGTTCCGTTAGATCCAAGTGGTGAATCAACACTTGCGTTTTCAACCATGATCAGACCAACTCCGCCTTTTGCTCTTTCTGTATAGTAATCAATGTGTAAGAAACTCATTTCTCCTGTCTGTTCACCGTAGTTAGTTCCCATTGGAGTCATGACGATACGGTTCTTTACTGTCATTCTGCGTACTGTAATTGGCTCAAAAATATGTGGATATTTGTTTTTCATAGTATTTTTTCTCCTTAATCTGCTAACCGGGTGGGCACACGGTAGTGTAAATTGCTCTCATTACATTATAGTTTTGTTTCATTAAACTGATTGTCAATATTTGTTATCAAAGGCTGTGATATACAAAGTATGTGATTTTTTTAACAATCAAAAAGTGCAATGCACTCTTGTTACATTCAAGGTACAGCAAAAATGTATAAATGTCCAATGCATCTTTTATGCGAAATCTATAGTTTTTGTCTATCAAATGGTGTATATTATTTCTAGACTTTGTTGTGAGCGTTTGTCGGATGTCCGCTTGCCCTGCGCTGCACACCGGTGGTATATGCTCGATTTATGACGTGTCGTGTGGGAATTATATGCCGCCTCAAGCAAAAGTGGCGCGGAAAATACTCGTTCAAGCAGCACAACCTGAATTTATATATTGAGGTAAAATGCGCGTTTGATTTTTCGCGCCTAATAAGCTCTGCTGATGGCGGCATTTACTCCCACTAGGCTAAGGAGTTATGAGAGCAGGTGACATATAATCTGTACGCCACCCGCTCCACGCCCCCACTCTCAACCTAAAATTGAAGCTCTACATCTGCAGCAACCGGTCCATAATCCTTGCTGCAACGCAGCTCTTGTCCATGATTTCAAGCTCTGTGCAGTCGTCAGCCGTGATGAGTGTGACCACATTCGTATCTGTTCCAAAGCCTGCGCCTGCTACCTTTAGGTTGTTTGCCACTATCATATCTGCATTTTTCTTTGCAAGCTTTGCTTTCGAGTTTTCAAGCATATTCTGGGTTTCCATAGAAAAACCGCATATGAGCTGTCCCTTAGCCTTGTGTGCTCCGAGGTATGAAAGGATGTCCTCTGTGCGCTCAAGCTCAATTACAGACTCATATGAGCTGTCATTTTTCTTTATTTTCTCATCAGCCGGATGTGATGGGCAAAAATCCGCTACTGCTGCGGTCATGATGATAATATCCTGTTCAGCAGCCTTTGATTTCACCACGTCTGCCATGTCTGCGGCCGATGTCACATTTACCACATCTACAAACATAGGTGGCTCAACCGATACTGAAGCGTTGACCAGTGTAACATGCGCACCGCGGAGCATACAGTTTTCTGCTATGGCACGCCCCATCTTGCCTGTTGAGTGATTGGTGATAAAACGTACCGGGTCTATTTTTTCCTGCGTCGCTCCGGCTGTGATGAGTACATTTTTGCCCGCCAGGTCCTTTTCACAGGCTATTGTCCTCATTATGTAGTTGAAAAGTGTCTGTGGCTCCGGCATTTTTCCTGCACCGGTGTCTCCGCATGCAAGATATCCTTCAGCCGGCTTTATCATTTCAAAGCCGTAGTGTTCGAGCTTTTTGATATTGTCCTGCACAATCCTGTTCTCGTACATATTGGTGTTCATGGCAGGAGAAACCAGCTTAGGACATTTGGCTGCAAGTATTGTGGTGGTAAGCATATCGTCTGCGATTCCGTTTGCCATCTTGCCTATCACATTGGCTGATGCAGGTGCCACCATAAAGATGTCTGCTCTCTTTGCGAGCGCCACATGCTCTACATTGAATTCAAAGTTTCTGTCAAATGTGTCCACGAGGCACTTGTTGCCTGTGAGAGTTTCAAATGTGATTGGATTTATAAAATTTGTTGCATTGTGTGTCATTATGACGTTGACATCGGCGTGCTGTTTTACAAGCATACTCGCAAGGTTTGCTATCTTGTATGCCGCTATGCTTCCTGTCACTCCCAAAACTACTGTTTTTCCTTTTAACATGATTTTCACCTCTGTATAAAACTATTATTCTGCAGTCATTTTTTGTTTACATCGCAAAATGCTTTGTAGCCATCCACAGACTTTGCACTTCTAGCTGCATTGGCAATGGCCTTTGCCATGACATAGGCACTCATTGGCCCCACCAGATTGATATCGGCAGGCACACTGCCCACTGATACAGCATAGATTGAATCTCCGTCTGCCATCGTGTGCACGGGTCTGATTGCTCTGCCATAGCCATTGTGAGCCATGGATGCCACCTTGTTGAGTGCGGTCTTGTCAAGCTTTGCATTTGTTATTATTGTACCAATTGTGGTGTTTCCTGTAAACATATTCTGAATCTTCGCCGCTGCCTCAAAATACGCTGTCTCGTCATCAAAAAGCAGCCCATTTTCATCCAGTGCTCCGGCAATTTTCTTATCTGTATCTATATCATATATGTCACCAAGTGCGTTCAGTGTCACCACTGCTCCAACCTTTAGTTCTCCAAGCTGTACTGCATAGGCTCCTATTCCGCTCTTCATGCTGCGCTCACGCCCCATATATTTGCCGACTGTTGCGCCCATTCCGGCTCCATAATTTCCCTGTAAAAAGGTATCATAAGAAGCGTTCTCACAAGCCTTGTATGCCATTTTGCCATCAGGCCTTGCATTTTTATCACCTATTACCAGGTCAAAAATGCACGACTGCACCACAAGAGGCACCTTTGTGACTCCCACATCAAAGCCTATATCGCGCTCCTCGAGATACTTCATCACGCCTCCCGCTGCATCCAGACCAAAGGCAGAGCCGCCTGACAGTACAAGAGCATGGATACCCTTTGCGTCTGCCACAGGATTTAAAAGTGGTGTCTCCCGCGAAGCCGGTCCGCCTCCCCTTATGTCAACTCCCGCCGGTGACTGTTTATCAAAAAGAAATACCGTACAGCCGGTCAAGCCCTTAGTGTCCTCGGCTTGGCCTATTTTGAAGCCGCCGATATCCATTATGTCTATTTCATGCATATGTTTCACCTTGTATCATGCCTTTCTTTTAACTCAAATGCTTTTTACCATTCCTAGTCCAACTGCTTATAAAACAGGCGGACCTTATCAGTCCGCCGTACATACAATTTCACATTTATTTTAAATCTATCTGAATTTATTTTGCTGCAATTGGTTTGATAGTATTTAAAACCAATCCAACAAGGTATACGATGATTGCGGCAACTATTGCCTCAATTACTCCGTTAAAGCTGATGACTCCGGTGATAACGCCCAGCACCGCGTTTCCTGCCACACCGATTGCATCTGCATAAGCATCCTTGTAAAGCACGAAGATTGAGCCCATTACAAGCAGTGTATTGGTCATTGCACCGGCTACACCTGCATATACAAACGGAATAACCTGTGTGCTCTTTCTGATAAATACAGCCTCAACTACTATAATACTACAGCTCCGACTGCTATGCCAATTCCTAAAGCGGCTGCCTGTGAAAGTGACTCTGACATCTTGCCGAGGAATGCATATACTCCGAATGCAAGGAATGCTGACATGAGCACATTTAAAACTGTACCCCAGAGATTTTTCTTCTCTGACGCAAGCACCTTTTTGATGCCTATATATACAAAATAAGGTATAACACCTACTAAAATTCTTGGAACAAATGCTATGAATAAGCTCTTAAATATACCTGAGGTTCCGACCAGGGATGCGGCAAGCACCGGCGAAAATACAAAGGATGAAAGAGTTCCTCCGACTATAGTTGCCTTTAGACAACTGGTAAATCCGAATACAAATCCAAGGAATGCTCCCTTTTTAGGTCCGCAGAAAAGTGAACCAAGGATTACCGGAATGTGAATAATCGTAGCGTTGATAACTACGAGCGGAATATATCCGAGTGGTGTGAATGCCATGATAATGATAATGGCTGTGAATAAACCTGTCAGTACAAGTTCGTTTGTTTTTGAATTGCGCATTGTTTTTCCTCCTTTTGGTAAAAGCCCGTATGGGTCTCGTCCTAATTCTGTTATGCTGTGATTCTGTCACACGGCATAAGAGCGCACATGAAAATTGTATGGCTGCTGGATTCTCGTATGAGTAACCCGCATTTATGTATCATACCACCGTGCAAGAAGTGTGTAAAGCAGTTTTTGTTATTTTTTTAACAATTTTTTAACAAAATGTGTTGGTGCCGTGCAAATCACCGACATATACATCGATGTCTTACATATGCTGCATTGTATCGTACAAGCGTGAAAAAAAATCCCCGGACATCGTATAAATGTCCGGGGAAATTATTTATTCTACTGTAACTGATTTTGCAAGGTTACGTGGCTGGTCAGGGTTTAAGCCCTTTCCTGTTGATGTGTAGTAAGCGATAAGCTGACAGATTATAACTGACTCGAAAATCACAAACTCATCCGGTGCCTGTGGGAGTGAGATATGCACATCACAGATTGACTTATCTGTAATATCCTTGTCCTTGCTAAGAAGGATAACGTATGCGCCTCTCGCCTTTACCTCGCGGATATTTGAGATGACCTTGCTGTATACATGGCTCTGTGTAGCAACTGCGATAACCGGAACACCCTCGCTGATGAGCGCGATTGTACCGTGCTTTAACTCTCCTGCTGCATAAGCCTCAGCATGAATATATGAAATCTCTTTGAGCTTGAGTGCGCCCTCCATGCTTAATGCATAATCAAGTCCTCGGCCTATGTAAAACGCATTTGTAGCATTTGTCATTCTCTTCGTAAGCTGTTCAATCTCAGGTGCCTGTGTGATAACTGACTCAATGAGATTTGGAACCTCCTGCAGATTCTCAATAAATGTCTTTGCCTCTTCCTTGGTCATACGGCCGGATACAAGACCAAGCTTGCATCCAATCAGGTAAAAGCTTGCCACCTGAACAGTGTATGCCTTGGTACTTGCCACGGCAATCTCAGGACCTGCGTGTGTATAAAGTACATAGTTACTCTCACGGGCTATTGTTGAACCCTTTACATTTACGATAGAAAGCGTCTTTTTAGTATATTTATTAGCAAGACGAAGTGCCTCTAAGGTATCGATTGTCTCACCTGACTGTGACACAAAAATAACCATTGACCTGTCTGTGAGAACAGGCTGCTCATATCTGAACTCTGATGCAATCTCAACAGAAACAGGAATACCAAACTTGTTCTTTAAAAGAGCTTTTCCGACCATTCCTGCATACATAGCTGTACCACAGGCTACAACTGTTATGTCGCTTATATCCTCGAAGAACGAATCAGGAATATTATCATCCTCAAAGCAAGGAAGTGAATCCTTGATTCTTGGAGTGATAGTCCTTGTGATAGCTGTCGGCTGCTCATGAATTTCCTTGATCATGAAATGCGGATATCCATCCTTCTGAGCTGCCGTTACATCCCAGTTTACCTCAAGATAATCCGGCTCAACTTTCTTACCCTCTAAATCCTCCATTTCGATTCCATCAGCAGTCATTGTCATGATAGTGTACTCCGGAAGTATAAAATAGCGCTTTGAATATTTAATAAACGCTGTAAGATCTGATGCAATAAATGCTCCATCATCGCAATATGTTGCAACCATCGGGCTTACATTTCTGACAGCAAAAATCTTTCCCGGCTGATCCTTGAACATGATACAGAACGCAAATGAACCCTGAAGCTCTGCTACTGCCTTCTTAATAGTAGCCTTTGGATCTCCGTCATAGAGCTTGTTGATAAGAGCCGCTGCTACCTCTGTATCTGTCTCAGATATAAGAGAGTCTGCAAGATCATACTTGTTTACAATCTCGTGGTAGTTCTCAATGATACCATTGTGGATGAGTGCGACATTTCCAACCTTGTGAGGATGAGCATTGGCATTGGTAACTCCGCCGTGTGTTGCCCATCTTGTATGTCCGATTCCACAGGTTGAATTGTTCTCATCATCGCAGATAGCTAGAAGATCCTTAACCTTTCCGACGGTTTTGCGAATAGAAATCTTGCCTGTATCCTTAAAATAAGCAATACCTGCACTGTCGTATCCACGATACTCTAACGCTGCGAGTCCTTCCGTCAAAATCTTCTGTGCCTCTAAACGGCCTGTAAATCCTATAATTCCACACATAGTGTTAGATCTCCTTTTCGATATATAATTTTAAATGTACAAATTGTAACTGTTCTGTTCTGAATAGCTACTTGATTTTTATGGTTCTCTCGCTTTGTTTTGATGTCTCCATCATATTTGGCTTGAGATGCGCATCCATATATGCGTCCAGGCATCCGCCGAATTTTCGATAACCTGAAACCTCGTTAACCGGCATCATTTTTACGTACCTGCCGGTGCATGGCGCTAAAGTTTTTAACTTTTCGAAATTCAATTCCTCCACATTTGATTGAACGTTGTTATTCTATCACATTGGGATAAATGCCTCAATTGTAAAATTAGCTGAATTTTTCATAAATGTGGGGGTAAATTTATAATATGCGACTAGATGTCGTAGTATAACAAAGATTACGCTATATTTATGGTCAAAAAAACACAGCACTGCGATAAACAGTACTGTGTTTAAATGTATTAGTAATGTAATTTTATTGCATTATTATGCGATTATGCGTCAGCATTTGCCTCTTTAAGAGCTGCTGTAAGCTGAGGAACGATCTTCTTTAAATCTCCTACTAAGCCATAATCAGCTACGTCGAAGATTGGAGCATCCTCGTCCTTGTTGATGGCGATGATGAGATCAGACTCCTCCATACCTGCTACGTGCTGGATGGCTCCTGAGATACCGATTGCGAAGTAAATCTGTGGACGTACAGTCTTTCCTGTCTGTCCTACCTGATAATCCTGTGCTAACCAGCCGTTCTCTACTGCTGCACGAGAGCATGATACCATACCACCCTTAAAGCATGAAGCAAGGTCACGAAGCATCTCGAAGTTCTCAGCGCTTCCAACTCCACGTCCGCCTGATACAAGTACCTTAGCGTCCATGATGTTCTCTACGTTGCCAACTGCCTTAACGATATCCATGATCTCAACATAACGATTGTTCTCCTCGAGTGCAGGATTGAACTCGATAACCTCTGCTGCTCTGCCAGCCTCCTTAGGAAGCTTCTGCATAACACCAGGACGAACTGTTGCCATCTGTGGACGGTTGTCAGGACAAGCGATTGTTGCGATTGTGTTTCCACCGAATGCAGGACGTGTCATGAGAAGCTGGTTGTGCTTCTGCTCCTGTCCAGGCATAGCATTGATTGGGAAATCACCAATCTCAAGCTTTGTACAGTCAGCTGTAAGACCTGTCTTAACTCTTGCTGAAACTGTTGGTCCGAGGTCACGTCCGATAGCTGTTGCACCAACTAACATGATCTCCGGCTTGTACTCGTTGATTACTGATACAAGAGCCTGTGCGTATGGCTCTGTTCTGTATGTCTCAAGTGCAGGATTGTCTACAACGATTACCTTGTCTGCGCCGTACTCACCGAGCTCTGTTGCAAGAGCCTTTACGTTAGATCCAAGAAGTACTGCAGTAACCTCTGTATTTAAATCTGCTGCTAACTCTTTAGCTTTACCGACTAACTCAAAGGCGATGTCGCTAAGCTTATTGTCTACCTGCTGTGCGTAGATATATACGCCCTTATATTCTTCTAAACCCATTTTTGGTTCCTCCATACTAGATGATATGTTTCTCTTTGAATTTCTCCATGAGATAGTTTACTGACTCTGTTGGATCAAGGTTAACCTTTTCTCCAGCTCCCTTAGGTACCTTGTCAGATGCCTTAGCAATCTTTGTAGGTGATCCCTTAAGTCCAAGATCTGAATCGTCAACATCCTTAAGGTCAGCTCTGCCCCAGACAGTTACCTCTTTGTCAAATGCATCGAAGATTCCGCCCGGTGTCATATATCTAGGCTCATTTAACTCTGAAAGAGCTGTGATAAGACAAGGCATCTTAGCCTTAACTACGTGATATCTGTCCTCGTACTGACGCTTAACGACTACAGAATCTCCCTCAACCTTGATATCCTCTGCGTATGAGATTACAGGAAGTCCAAGATGAACTGCGATCTGTGGTCCAACCTGTGCTGTATCTCCATCGATAGCCTGACGGCCTGTGATGATTAAATCATAATCGAGATTTCTTAATGCACCTGCAATTGTAGTAGATGTAGCCCATGTATCAGCTCCACCTAATACTCTATCTGTTACAAGGATTCCCTTGTCAGCTCCCATTGCCATAGCTTCACGAAGAACTTCGTCAGCTTTTGGAAGTCCCATTGTAAGTACAGTTACTTCTGCTCCATACTGGTCTTTTAATCTAAGTGCGGCCTCAAGACCTGCTTTGTCATCCGGGTTCATAATTGCAAGCATTGCAGCTCTGTTAAGTGTACCGTCCGGATTAAACTGAACTCCGCCTTTTGTATCCGGTACCTGTTTTATACAAACAACTATCTTCACGATTCGTACCTCCTATTTCAATAAGTTTCCAGAAATAACCATACGCTGAACTTCAGATGTTCCTTCGTAGATTTCTGTGATCTTCGCGTCACGCATCATTCTTTCTACGGGGTAGTCTCTTGTATAACCATAGCCACCGAACAGCTGCAGGCATCTTCTTGTGATATCGCTTGCTGTAGAGCCGGCAAAGTATTTGCACATTGCAGACAGATGGCTGTAAGGCTTGCCTGCATCCTTTGTTGCCGCTGCTTCATAAACCAGCAGCTTTGCAGCCTCTGCTTTTGTAGCCATATCTGCCAGCTCGAACTGTGTATTCTGGAACTGACCGATCTTCTTGCCGAACTGTCTTCTTTCCATTACATATTTCACACATTCATCGATTGCACCCTGCATGATACCCAGAGCCTGAGAAGCGATACCGATACGGCCGCCATCCAGTGTCTGCATTGCAATCTTGAAGCCCTGACCTTCTTTGCCCAGGATGTTTTCCTTGGGGATTCTGCAGTTTTCAAAAATCAGATCGCAGGTTGCAGAACCGCGAATACCCATTTTTCTTTCCTTCTTACCAACGGAGAAGCCGGGTGTGCCTTTTTCTACGATGAAAGCAGAAATGCCCTTATTGCCTTTAGATTTATCTGTCATAGCGATAACTACATAAATATCAGCGTAGCCTGCGTTTGTGATAAATACCTTTGTACCGTTCAGAACATATTCGTCACCATCCAGAACAGCTGTTGTCTGCTGCATGGAGGAGTCTGTACCCGCACTGGGCTCTGTCAGACCGAATGCACCGATTTTTTCGCCCTTTGCCAGGGGTACCAGATATTTCTGTTTCTGTTCTTCTGTACCGAAGTAATAGATAGGACCTGCACACAGAGATGTGTGAGCGGAAACGATAACTGCTGTAGTTGCGCATACCTTACCCAGTTCTTCAACTGCCATTGCGTATGTCAGATAGTTGCCGCCTGCGCCGCCGTATTCCTTAGGGAAGGGAATGCCCATAAAACCGTATCTAGCAAGTTTGGGAATGCTTTCTACGGGGAATCTTTCTTCTTCGTCAAGTTCTTCTGCCAGAGGTTTGATTTCCGTTTCAGCGAATTTCTTGTACATTTCTCTCAGCAGTACCTGCTCCTTAGAATATCCGAATTCCATAAATTTGTTTCCTCCTTTAAACATTTGCTTGTGTCTTTAGACATAGATTGTCTTTTTCGTTGTGAGACAAGGCTCACGCTTTATATAGATGAAATCCTCGATTTTTTCGATTTTTTCACACTATCCTAGTATAATGTACTTTTTTCTGTTTTACCAGAGTGTTTTTTTAAAAAAACTAAACAATTTTCAGGGGGCTCTGCATATCAACAAAATTGACAATAAAGACCCCCCTGAATTCCCCTAATTATGCTCTTTTTTTGTTATATTCTTCTAATTCCAGAATTGCATCCTTAATCATAGCAGGTGTGATTTCGTAAGGAACCACATCCAGGTCATATCTCTGTACTGCCAGCTCCAGTACGGGATCCAGCTCGTCAACCTCGATTTCCAGGTCAGCCAGCTTTGTAGGCAGCTCCATGCCTTTGTAGAAGTCGAAGAATCTTTCCAGCTTGTCATACTGCTTATCCAGTGTCAGCAGCAGCAGTGTGCCGTAGGAAACAACCTCGCCGTGTTTGTGTCTTGCTTCAATCTGAGGCAGTGTTGTGCTTGCGTTGAAGAAAGCGTGTGCCAAGGATGTGTTGTATTTTGCAGAGTCAACCATGTTGGAAACCATACCTGTGTTGATGAAGATGTTCAGTGCAACCTCTTCGATTGCCTTGGATGCACGGTTGTTTCTGCAGTCCTCCATTGCCTGTACGCCATATTTCAGCAGAGGCTCTGTGCAGCATGCTGCCAGTGCAACGCCTGCCTGTTCCTCCAGTGTCAGCTCATGATCTCTGCCTCTTGCGGAGAATCTTACCTCTGTTTCCTTACTCATGCCATCGCCGATGCCTGCCCACAGGAATGCAGCGGGTGCTTCTGCGATAACCTTTGTAGAGATGAAGATATGTACGGGGGGTCTGTCCACGCGGAAGAAGGTGCGGAACTCATGGTTGGGGTAGTAGTAAATCCCCAGCGCGGAGTTACAAGCGCATGTAGATGCAATGGTGGGGAATGTGAAGTAAGGCTTATTCATTCTGTGTGCCAGCAGCTTGCCTGTATCGATTGCCTTGCCGCCGCCCAGACAGAAAATCATATCTGCATTTTTCACGATTTCATTCTGTTCCAGTTCATCTACAGCCTCGAAGGATGCTTCACCGGGGAACAGGATATAATCAATCTTTACAATACCGTCCTGTGTTGCTTCATCCAGATATTTCTTTGTTGCATTGATAGAAATTTCATCACTGATAACAACAGCCTTTGTACCATAGGGAGAGCATACCTTGTCGATTTCCTTGTAAGCATTTTCACCTGCGGAATAGCCGGGGAAAAATACAGTATTGTTTGCCATAATTACATTCCTCCTAAAAAATTTAAATTCTCAAAAACTTCCTCATTATTTTGAACAAAAACTTTTCATACCTGTCAAGCAGGCTCCTCTTTGTACACAGCGGAAATACATTCCGTTGTTATACAAATAAAGTATATGAAAAAACCCTTTATTTTTCAATCAATTTCGCAAACAACAAATCATCTTCGGAACAATGAACAAGAAAATATGCCTTTTTCTTCCTTTTTTTGCTGAAAATTTGTTCATTTTTGTTGCTAATTTCACAAAATTAAACCTTATGTTTAATTTTTTTAAATTACTTCTATACGAAGGATTTCCCTCTATCTCCCACACTTTGCACAAATAAAAAATACCAATCCCACGAAAAGACTGGTATTTTTTTTATTGCATCCTGCAAAATGAGATTTTTCTGTCTCATTTTCCGATTAAATTCTGTCTGAAAACAGGCACATACATCAACCTTGCACCCCTTCTGACACTTTCCATCAGCAAAATGCTTCTCACAGAAACGCGCATCGGCTCCACCCGAACGCCCCTCTGCACGTCAGTAAAATTCCGCTGTGGCTCCACCTCTCTGCCAAGGGTGATATGCGGGCTGAGTCCCTTTCTCTCCCTCGCAAAGCCCTGCTGCTCCAGAGATTTTTCCAGCGTGCTGAACAATCTTTGCAGATGATTGCTTCTTTCAATCCCTGCCCATAAAATCCCCTTGTTCCCTCTCGGAAAAAAGCCGATTTTATCTATCGTCATCGTGAAAGGACGATTGCGGCGTGCCGTTTCGTAAATTGCCTCATGCAGATAATCCAGATCCTCCTCCTGCACCTCTCCCAGAAAATGCAGCGTCAGATGAAAGTTCTCCTTCGGTGTATAATTCCCCCTGCGGCAAAGCTTCTCTGCTTCTGCCTGCACCTCTGCCAGCTGTGCTTTGGTTTCCTCCTCCAGTTCAATCGCAATAAATGTACGCAAGCGTATCCACCTCCTTTTCTCAAGAAAAGCTCTGCACAGCCTTATCTCGCAGGACTGCACAGAGCCTTTTCCTTCCTTAAAACACTATTATTTTACCAGTGCCAACGCCTTCTCTACTACGTTTTCTACCGTAAAGCCAAAGTCCTTGAACAGTAAGCCTGCGGGTGCAGATGCACCGAAGCCGTTCATGCAGATGATATCGCCATCCAAACCGGTATATCTCTGCCAGCCGAAGTCAGCCGCCGCTTCCACAGCCAGTCTTGCGCGCACATTCTTGGGCAGTACGCTTTCCTTATACGCCGCATCCTGTGCCTCAAATACCTCCCAGCAGGGCATGGAGATGACTCTTGCCTTTACGCCCTTTGCCGCCAGCTCGTCTGCCGCCTTGTAAATCAGCTCCACCTCGGAACCGGATGCCATCAGCAGAACATCAGGTGTACCCGCGCAATCCTTCAGCACATACGCACCCTTCAGTGCGTCCTTGCCTGTGCCTTCCAGTGCAGGCAGATTCTGTCTGGAAAGAATCAGTGCTGTGGGGGTTGCCTTGCTGTTCAGTGCAGTATACCAAGCCGCCGCGGTTTCTCTTGTATCACAGGGACGGAATACATTGTAGTTGGGCAGGCTGCGCAGCATTGCCAGATGCTCAATGGGCTGATGGGTAGGGCCATCCTCGCCAACGCCGATGCTGTCATGTGTCAGAATACTGATTACGGGCAGACCCATCAGTGCTTCCATTCTCAGCCCTGCCTTCATGTAGTCTGCGAATACAAAGAAGCCTGCAATATAAGGTCTTACGCCCCCATGCACAGACATACCGTTTGCGATTGCTGTCATCGCAAATTCGCGGATACCGAAATGCACATTAGAGCCTGCGGGGTTTTCCTTGCTGTAATATTCTCTGTCCTTCATCTGAGATTTATTGGAGGGTGCGAGGTCAGCAGAGCCGCCAAACAGGTTCGGCACTACCTTTGCCACCTTCTGCAGCACCTTCTCGGATGCCGCTCTGGTTGCAAGGTCGCCCTCGTTCTTCCAGAAGTCCTCGTCATTGAGTAAATCAGCCGCCAGCTCGTCACTGTGCCACTGTGCATATTCCTTCGCCAGTTCGGGATATTTTTCTGCATACGCACGGAACATTTCATTCCATTCTGCTTCCGCCTTTGCCCCCTCTGCCGTGATTGCCGCAACGTGCGCCTTCACCTCTTCGGGAACAAAGAATTCCTTGTCTGCATAGGGCCAGCCCAGGTTTTCCTTTGTCAGCTTGATTTCCTCCTCACCCAAAGGCTCGCCGTGCGCAGAAGCCTTGCCCTGCTTATTGGGTGCGCCGTAGCCGATTTTTGTTTCAATCTTGATGATGGAGGGCTTGTCGGATTTTTTCGCTGCCGCAATCGCTGCCTGAATTGCGTCAACATCATTGCCGTCCGCAACCTCCTGTGTGTCCCAGCCGTAAGCCTCAAAGCGCTTCAGCACATCCTCGGCAAATGCAGTTGCTGTATCGCCTTCAATCGTAATATGGTTGCTGTCATACAGTACGATAATCTTGTTCAGACCCATTGTCCCTGCCAGAGAAGCCGCCTCGGAGGCAACACCCTCCTGCAAGCAGCCGTCACCGCAGAGTGCGTATGTGTAATGGTCTACCACCTTAAATTCGGGTGTGTTGAATTTTGCAGCCAGATGGCTTTCCGCCAGTGCCATACCAACCGCATTGGCAATGCCCTGTCCCAGAGGGCCTGTTGTCACCTCAACCCCTGTTGTATGCTTATATTCGGGGTGACCGGGTGTCAGGGAATTTCTCTGACGGAAGTTTTTCAGATCCTCAATCGTCAGCCCATAGCCAAACACATGCAGCAGGGAATACAGCAGTGCAGAGCCGTGTCCTGCGGAAAGAATAAATCTGTCTCTGTCATCCCAGTTGGGGTTTGCAGGGTTTGCTTTCAGCTCCTTTGCCCACAGGGTATATGCCGCAGGTGCCGCACCAAGGGGCAGACCGGGGTGACCGCTTTTTGCCTTCTGGATAGCCTCTGCCGCCAGAAAACGCAGGGTATTGATTGTCAGGTTGTCCATGTTATTCATTTGGTTTTCCTCCAAAGGTTTCAATTTCTTCTTTGCTGTTTTAAAACGATCTTATTTCTTGGGTACGGATTCCCAGTCCTTCAAAAATCTTTCGATACCGATATCTGTCAGAGGGTGCTTTGCCATCTGAATCAGCACGTTATAAGGGATGGTTGCGATATGGCAGCCTGCTCTTGCCGCATCGATTACATGCAGAGGGTTACGGATGGATGCCGCGATAATTTCTGTTTCAATACCGTGGATATCAAAAATATCAACGATTTCTTCGATCAGTGTCATCCCAACAGAGCCGATATCGTCTACTCTGCCCAGGAAGGGGCTAACGTATGTAGCACCTGCTCTTGCCGCCATCAATGCCTGTGTAGCGGAGAAAATCAGTGTCACGTTTGTCTTTACGCCCTCTGCCGCCAGAATCTTAACTGCCTTCAGACCCTCCAGTGTCATAGGGATTTTGATAACGATATTCTTATGGATTTTCACCAGCTCTCTTGCTTCCTTTACCATACCCTCGTGGTCAAGGCTGATCACCTCTGCGCTGATAGGACCATCTACGATGGTTGTAATTTCCTTTACCACCTCAACGAAATCTCTGCCTTCCTTCGCAATCAGGGAAGGGTTTGTGGTAACGCCGCAGATTACGCCCAGATCGTTTGCCTCTCTGATGTGGTCAACATTGGCTGTGTCAATGAACATTTTCATGATGCTTGTCTCCTTTTTTATCTTATCTTTTTTATCAGTATCCATTTCATCCGGCACCCTGCCGAACGCACATAATATGCTGATTTTATTTTACGTCATGCACGCAATAAAATCAATGCTTTTCCGTTTTTCTGCTAAAGAAACAAAAAAGCAGGAGAATCTCCTACTTGATTTTTTCAAAACGCGGAAGGGTTCGGGGAACAAAGAGTTCCCCGACTGGAATCCGCAGACGGAATTTAGTTCCGTCGAGGAAAACCGTAGGTTTCAAGGCATTCGCCGCCGGAACCTACGGTTTATTCTTCTGTCTCAGCAAGTTGAAAACCCCGTTTTCAACTTAAAAAGTTATTCTACCTTCAATCTGCCCTCCTGCACCGAATCAGCCGCCGGAACTGCCGGCTCCGCCGTCTCCACATCGCCGTTTGTCACATGAGAGCGGTCTACCAGATAGGTATATTTCAAGCCGTTTTCGTCCTCCGCCTTGAAGTAAACCTCAATGTACTGTCCTTCTTTTACCTTAAACGCCTTCTCAATCGTATAGGTGTAGCGTGTAAAAGTCGTATCTGCCACTTCTGCCTGCATCTTATGCTTCTGTACGCGTTTTCCGTCCACATAAATTTCAACCGTGGGATTTTTCAGCGTCAGGCCCTTGTCCTTCTGCATCATCCAGTCGCTCGGCTGCACCTCAACCTCAACATTCCCCGAAACGCTTGCCTCACTGCCGCCGCCTGTCCATGTAAATGTGCTGTAAAAGTCTCCGCTAAAGAAAGGATATACCGCACCCGATACGCCCGTTTCGCCTAAATCAGAAGGATATTCCATGTCCCCTCTTTGCAGGATTGCCGTAACTGCCGCAACCTCGCAGAAGGGTATTTCCTTTTCCGCCGTAAAGCTATGGTCTGCACCTGCCGCCGCATCAACGGCAATCTTTTCGCCGCCATCGCAGGAAAGATAGAACTGCAAGGAGGTATCCCCCGTTTTCCATTCCTTCGGCATTGCCGTCATGCGAAGCGTCACCTTTTTCTCCTTCAGATTTGCCGCTACAATCTCCACACTGCTCTCCTGCAAGGGGTTATCCGCTTCCGCCAAGCTGCTCGCAATGCCGTCTTGGATATTACTGATGCTGTTCCACATCTGCGATTCTATATTCTGGCATCTGTTGTTCATGTTTTGCGCTTCCCTGCGGATGAGCGCTCTTGTCTGCATCCCCTGTAAGAAAACCGCAATCAGCAGAATGATCACACAGCCGTAAAAATCCCTGCGCGTCACAGGATACTGCTTCTTTTTCTCCTGCTTTTCGTCCTGTCTTTCCTCCGGATGTTCAAGCCTTTTTTCTTCCATACGCGCCTCCTTTTTTATTTCAGCCAGTTTTTCACAACGTCCTTAATTTCTGTTTTTTCACAAACATTTTTGTGCAGAATCGGTCTATGCTCCAAGCCTACAATGGGTGCAGGCACAGCCACGCCGCTGATTCTCTCCAAATCCTCCTGCAATGCAAAGGCATCCCCATCCTTGTATTTCGCATCCAGTGCTGTCATTACGTCCTTTGTGAATTTATACGGGCTTGCGGTGGAAACAATCACCATCGGCGTATTGTCGCCGCTCTCCGCCTTATATTTCTGATATGCCGCATAGGCAACTGCTGTGTGCGTATCCATCACATAGCCTGTTTTTTCGTAGAAATCCTTGATTGCCGCAAAGGTTTCCGCCTCTGTTGCATATTCGCCGCTGATTTTCTTTTCTGTTACCTCCGCATGGTAAACGCCGTCCCTGTTCAGGCTTTCCATTTCCGCCTTTGTCGCAGCCTGTCCGCCCATGTGTGCCAGCAGACGTTCCAGATTGCTGGAAATCAAAATATCCATAGAGGGAGAAACCGTTACATGGAAGGCTCTGTTTTTATTATATTCCCCCGTGCGGAAGAAATCGTACAGCACCTTATTATCATTGGAGGCACAAACGAAATGCCCCACAGGCAGCCCCATCTTCATGGCATACCATCCTGCAAGAATATCCCCGAAGTTCCCTGTCGGCACAGTAAAATTCAGTGCCTCTCCGTTTTTGATTTCGCCCATGCGTACCGCCTGCAAATATGCCCAGAAATAATATACAATCTGCGGCACCAGTCTGCCGATGTTGATGGAGTTCGCCGAAGAAAATTGGAATCCCTTCGCCGCCAGCTCCTGCTCCAGCGCCTTATCTGTAAAAATGCTCTTTACCGCAGACTGCGCATCATCAAAGTTCCCCTTAATGCCGACCACGCAGGTATTCGTGCCCTCCTGTGTATTCATTTGCAGCTTCTGCACGGGGCTAACCCCATCCTCCGGGAAGAATACCATAATTCTTGTACCCTCCACGTTTGCAAAGCCCTCCAGTGCCGCCTTGCCTGTATCACCGCTTGTCGCCGTCAGAATCACAATCTCTTTCTGCAAGCCGTTCTTTTTCGCTGCGGTTTTCATCAGATAAGGCAGTATGGAAAGTGCCATATCCTTAAATGCCAGTGTTCTCCCGTGGAATAATTCCAAAAACAGTGCATCGCCCTTTTTCACAACAGGCACAATCTCAGGTGTATCGAATTTCTCATCATACGCCCCCCTGATGCACGCCTTCAGCTCCTCCTCTGTGAAATCCAAAAACTTGCTGAGTACCTCATACGCCAGCTCCTGATAGTTCAGCTTGCCCAGCTCCTCCAGAGATTTCTCCATTTTGGGAATCTCCTCCGGAATATACAGCCCCCCATCGGGACAAATCCCCCGCAGAATCGCCTCGGACGCTGTTGCCTTGATGCTTCTGTCTCTTGTACCGATATATGTCAATGCCATTTGTTCCACTCCTTCTTTTCTTTTATGTCTGCCTATGATAGTTCTATTTTACAGGCGATTCCGCATTTGTCAACAGGAATCAAACAAATGTCTGTCTATTGTACACATTTTTATTCCCATTTCCAGCTGACAGCGTATTTATTCTTCAAGCGTCCCTTCTGCCGTTTTGCCCAGCCAAGCGGAAACCCGTCCACGCAAACCAGTGTCCAGCCATCCTTGCCTTCCGCCTCAACCGTTTCCCCCTTCAAATATCGAATCACCCGTTCATCCTCCAGAGAAAAATCCGCCGTATGCTTTACTTCTTCCTTACGCAGTCCCATTGCAAATGCCTGCGAAGGCTCAAACCGCCCCTTTTTCAGCGTTCCAAGCATCCATCCCGTCCGCAGTACGCGCAGCTTTTCCAGCTTCGGTGTCCCTTCCGGCAGAAGATACAGCCCCTCGCCGTAAATTTTATAAATTCCCTTCGGCTTCTCCTGCAAAACCTCCTTTGCAAAGTCCCCAAAGGCATCCATTTCCTTTGTCCATCCGCCGCTTTCCGCAGGAATCGCCTTGCCCTCTGCCGCCTCCTTCTTTCGCAGCAGTGCCAGAAAATGTCCCTCGCCCTTCAGCCTGTGCGGATAGAGTCTGGCGCAGTCCGTATACGGTGCAAGCCCTTCCGCAAAGCCGTTTTTCTTTGCAATCGGCATCAGCTCAAATTCGGGATGGCGTTCCAGAAAATCGCCAATGCTTTTTTCGTTTTCCTCCGGCGAAAAGGTACAGGTGGAATAAAGGAGCATCCCGCCTGCCTTGAGCATCGGTGCGCATGCCTCCAGAATCTTCGCCTGCTCACTGCGGCAAAACGCAAGCATATCCGCATCCCAGCTTTTCACCATATCCGGCTCCTTACGGAACATTCCCTCGCCGCTGCAAGGCGCATCCACCAGAATCTTATCAAAAAAATTCGGTAGCCGCTCCGCAATCCGCTCCGGCGTTTCGCTCATCACAATCGCATTGCGTATTCCCGCAAGCTCCACATTTTTCAGAAGCGTTTTCGCTCTGCCTGCACTGATGTCATTCGCAACCAGAAGTCCCGTTCCGCCCAGTCTTGCGCCAAGCTGCGTGGTTTTCCCTCCGGGTGCGGCACAAAGGTCAAGCACCCTGTCCCCCTTCTCAATCGGCAGCGTTGCCGCAGGGCTCATGGCGCTTGGCTCCTGCAAATAATACAGCCCTGCATGGTAATACGGATGCTTGGCAGGGCGTTCTGCCCCGTCATAATAAAACCCCGTTTCGCACCACGGCACAGGTCTAAGAGAAAATACTCCCCTCGCCGCCATTTCCTCTGCGGAAAGCTTCAGCGTGTTCACGCGCAGTCCGTAAAATCGCTCCTCGTCAAAAGAGGCGAGATATGCGTCATATTCCTCCCCCAGAAGTGCTTTCATTGTTTCGGTATATTTTAAAGGTAGCTTCATCGTTCTTCTCCTATCGTTTTTGTTTGATTTTATCATACCGAAGCCATGTCGGTTTTACAAGTAAAATTCATTTTTTCTCTTTACAAACCGCCTCGCTTCATACTAAGATAAGCAGTAAGAAACCCATGAAAGGAGTACAGCACTATGGGAAAAGATATCTGGAAACCGGGGACTGTCATTTATCCCGTCCCTGCCGTTATGGTCTCCTGCGGCACAATGGAGCAGAAAAATATCATCACCGTAGCATGGACAGGCACTGTCAACAGCGACCCTGCCATGACCTACGTTTCCATCCGTCCGAGCCGCCATTCCTACAATATCATCAAGGAAACGGGCGAATTTGTCATCAATCTGGTTACGGAAAGGCTAGCGTATGCCTGCGATTTCTGCGGCGTGCGCAGCGGCAGAGATTTGGATAAATTTGAAACCATGCACCTCACCGCAAAGAAGGGCGAAAAGGTCAATGCACCCATCATTTATGAAAGCCCTGTAAATATTGAATGTAAGGTAAAGGAAATTATCCCCCTTGGCACGCATGATATGTTCCTCGCGGAGGTTGTTTCCGTGCAGGTCAGCGATGAATATTTAGATGAAACAGGCAAGTTCCATTTCGACCGTGCAAAGCCTATCTGCTACTCGCATGGCGCGTATTACGGTCTGGGCAGAAAAATCGGCACCTTCGGCTATTCCGTCCGCAAAAAAGAGGAAACCAAACCCGTCAGAAAAACCGAAAGGAAGCCTGCAAAGGGCAAAACGAAAAAAACATCCGTAAAGAAAAAATCAAAGAAAAAATAACAGCAAAAAGGTCTCTTGGATATTTCGTCCAAGAGACCTTTTATTTATGCCGTTTCCTTGATTTCTGTTTTTTCTGTTTCTTCTGCTTTATCGGCATTTTCTGCTTCAACTTCTTCCGCTTCCGCCGTTTCTTCTGCTTCCTTTTCGGCTTCTGCCCCCAGAACTGCCTCCACCAGCTGTTCTACATTGCCTTCCTCCAGAGCAGTCTCCTCCACATCGGGAGCATCCGTCTCCGCAATGCCTGCCTCGGCATCCTTTCTGTCCTGCTCCTTCTGCAAAATATTTCTGCCGACCATAAATAACAGCACTGCAATCACCGCAGGGGGAATTGCCGTCAATGCCATCCGCACCAGCCGCAGCTCCTCACTCCAGCGGAAGAACGGCAAAAATACGCCATAAATCATCGTATAAAGTGCCGCAAGCAGAATCAGCACGCCTGCCAGTGTTTTCTTTTCCTCAACGCGTTTCAGTGGGTCGCTCTTCAGGAACGCAACCACCGTATCCCAGCAATCCTGATCCTCAAATTCGCGGATTTCCTCAGGCAGCTTTGCAACATGGAAGGTATCGAAAAAGCAGTAGCACCAGATGACGGGCAGCAAAAACGCAAGGAATTTCCATCCAATCGTCAGCGTCAGCCCCGTAACCGCCGTAAAAAGCGCCATCACCATTGTCCCTTTCTTCATCATGCCGAAGTACATATAGCCACCGCCGGGCCAAAGGGCACAAAGAAATATCTGTATTTTTTTCCTGTCGATATTCACTTGCCTGCCTCCTTATAGAATCCGCCTCGGACAAAACGCAATATAATCCGCCGCAATCAGCGCGTAATCAATGCCTTCCCGTTTTCCTTCAAATGCCGTTTTATGGCTTGCCGCGCCATGCAGATGCCCATAAATCACCTTTTTGATGGGATATTCCCGAAATAACGCCGTAAATGCCGAATCCTCCTGCTTATCATTCATCGGCGGAAAGTGCATCATGAGTATGATTTTTTCCGCACCATCGCGCATGGCGGCATCCAAAGACAGCCTGAGCCGCACCTGCTCCCTTTCATAAATCTTTTTATCCTGCTCCGTAAACTGCACATCATTCGGGCAAAGCCAGCCCCTTGTGCCGCAGATATGCCAATCCGCATATCGATCAAAATTGTTTTTCAGAAACCGCATTCCGGGGTATCTCGCCTCTAATTTTGAGGAGGATTTCCACCAGTAATCATGGTTGCCGCCAAGCAGAATTTTTCTCCCCGGCAGGCTGTAAATCACATCCAAATCCGCCGCCGCTTCATCAATCCGCATCCCCCAGGAAAGGTCTCCCGGCAGAAGAACGGTATCTTCTTCGGTGATATGCTCCTTCCAGCTTGCGATGATTTTTTCACTATGATTCTTCCAGTTTTCCCCAAAAATATCCATGGGCTTATCCACGGAAAAGGCAAAATGCAGGTCTGCAATGGCAAAAAGTGCCATTTTCTCCCTTCCTTTCTTATATCCGATAAACCTCCACCAGCACATTCAGTCTTTCGTTGAATTCGCGCAGTTTATCAATATCGTTGCTGTTCCATACATCCGAAAATTCCTTATTGATGGCGCTCATATCCTCCAGATTCAGCATAAAATGCAGCTTCCGGATGTTATCCAGAATATTCGAGGTCATCTTTCTGCGGATTTCATTCAGCCGCTGTGCATTCGTGATTTCCTCGCGAATCGTAGACATTTCCTGATCCAGATGAAACGCCGCCTCCGCGCAGTTATGCAGTCTGTCCTGCAGCTCCTGCGGAATGTTGCCGCTGTATTTATACCGCAGGGAATGCTCCGCCGTTGCCCAGAAATTCATTGCGTTTGTGCGAATCTGAATTTCCGCGAAAACCTCCTTCGGCCCCAGCGCCGTGCTGAGCGGATAGCGGATGATGATGTGGTAGCTGCGTTAGCCGCTCGCCTTCGTATTTGTTATGTAATCCTTCTCCTGCACGATGGTCATATCCGTGCGGGAACGCACCATATCAACCACCTTTTGGATATCCTCCACGAATTGGCAGAGAATGCGAATGCCTGCGATATCCTCGATTTCCTCCTCGATATGATCGGGGGCGATATGCTTTCTGCCTGCCTTATCCAGAATACTGGCAGGGGTTTTCAGCCTGCCCGTGACAGAATCGACAGGAGAATAAATGCCTAAATGTCGACATTCTTTATCCAGATTTTTGAACTTCAGCAGCAACTCCTCCACCGCCTGCTCATAGGGATAAAGTAATTCTTTCCAATTTATAATTTCCAAAGGGGTTCCTCCTTCGACTAAATTGCCATATCTCTTCCATTTTATTGTACTACAAAATCCTGCGGCTATGCAACGGAAGATTCTTTGAAACTAGGCGAAAATATGCCAAAATTCAGCAGCTGTCCACAGGGTGTCCACTTTTGCGGACTTATGGACAGAGTGGACACCTCTTTTCAGCCGTTTTTGCAGATGTGTCCACTGTGTTTTTCCACTGATTCTTCGCTCCGATTTCAGTATTTCGATTTCAGCATTTCGATTTCAGCGTTCCAGTAATCCCCTGACCTCTTTTTCCGTTCCTGCCGCCAGAGCCCTTCGCGCAAGCTCCGCAGTCTGCTTTGCGGCAAGCCCCCGCACCTGATAGCGCACCGCCGCAATTTCATTGGATATCATACTGAATTCATCCAGACCCATGCCAAGAAGAAGCGGCACCGCTCTTGCATCTGCCGCAAATTCGCCGCACATCCCAACCTCCTTGCCCTCCTTATGCCCTGCCGCGATTACCTTCGCCACCGCACGCAGCACCGCAGGATGAAAGGGGCTATAAAGCTTGGTCAGCTTTTGGTTGCCGCGATCTGCCGCAAGGATATACTGTGTTAAATCATTCGTGCCGATGCTGAAAAAATCAGCCTCCTTCGCCAATTCCTCCGCTATAAAAGCCGCCGCCGGCGTTTCTACCATGATGCCCGTGCTGATGCTTTCCCGAAACAGCAGCTTTCGCTCGCGCAGCTCCGCCTTACATTCCTCCAAAATGGCATTTGCTTTACGAAATTCCTCTACGGAAACAATCATGGGGTACATGATGCGGATATCCCCGAAGGCAGCGGCACGCAGGATCGCCTTCAGCTGTGTTTTGAACACATCGCGCATATCCAGACAGAAGCGAATGGCGCGCCACCCCAGAAACGGATTTTCTTCCTTTTCAAACTGATAATACGGCAGGTTTTTATCCCCACCGATATCCAAGGTGCGAATGGTAATCGGCTTTTTCAGCATTTCCGCCGCCTGCTTATAAATTTCAAACTGCTCCTGCTCTGTCGGGAAGCGGCTGCTTTCCATATATAAAAACTCACTGCGGAACAGACCGATGCCCTCCGCGCCATGCTTTTTCGCCAGTTCAATATCTCTGAGACTGCCTGCATTGGCAAAAAGCACGACCTGCCGCCCATCCGTTGTAGCAGCAGGCAGGCGGTTCATTTCCTTCAGCTTCCGCTTCACTTCCTTTTCCGCCTGCTGCTTTTCCTGATACGCCGCCTGCGTTTTGGCATCGGGAGAAAAAATCAGCCGTCCCTCCTTTCCATCCAGAATGACGGCTTCGCCCTCCCGTACCTTTTTCAGAATCCCTTCCATCCCCAGAAGGGCAGGGATTTCCAGACTGCGCGCCAGAATGGCAACGTGGCTGGTCGTGCCGCCCTTTTCCGTCACCATCCCTCGGATGTATCGAAAATCCATCTGAGCGGTATCGGAGGGATGGAGCTCCTCTGCAAAAAGAATGGCCTTCTCGGTGATATTCCGAAGGGAGGTCTCCGAGACTCCCTTGAGTGCCGCCATCATCCGGCGGCATACATCACGCACATCTGCCGCACGCTCGCGCAGATAGGCATCCTCCAGACTTTCGAGCATCCCGGAAAGCTCCTCTGTTTCCTCCTCCAACGCCCACTCCGCATTTTTCCCTGCAGCAATTTTTTCTTCCACGCCCTGCAAAAGCGTTGCATCCTCCGCCATATCCAGATGGGCGGCAAAAATAGCGTTTGT
>ENA-OPNV01000481-OPNV01000481.1-human-gut-metagenome-genome-assembly--contig:-NODE-481-length-24182-cov-2.478758_pt1 | contig 24182 bp, 26 predicted proteins | sample MGYA00241542_ERZ501781 | MGnify/ENA primary metagenome ERZ501781 (study PRJEB25962, sample SAMEA2042609) | human gut metagenome | biome: human gut; feature: human-associated habitat; material: faeces...
CAGCGCCCAAGCTCGCAAAACGCCACGGGCAGCGAACCCCGGCGGAGCCGGCACCGTAGAAAGCCGACTTAAAATAAGTCGTTGAAGATCCGCCGATCAGCTTCGGAAACAGCACGCCCAACTTTGACTTGATAAATGCTTTCACATAGTTCCATCCGGACGGCATACCAGAATATACAATGCCTGTATCTTCATAGTCCGCTGTGATTGATCCTGACAGTTTCTGACTGTCGCGGCACTGATACACAGTATAATCAAATCCTCCTGCTTCGTTTGCAGTCGTGTCATACAGTGGATCCAGCCCGATCGTATATGATCCATCCAAAACTTCTACACCAGCAACACGAAGCGGTGTCTTTCCTGCTGTCAGGCTGAATGTGCATCCGTCTTTATGCCCCGGCAATGCTTCTGTTGCGCCCGAATGCCACGGCATAGTTGAAATACACGTTGTTGCTGTCGTTGTGATCGTTCCGCTGATGTCAAGATTGATCGCTGTGTATTCCGTTCCGTTTACTGTTACTTTTTCGATTGAAGATACTTTCACCAGATCCGCAAGGTTACGCATCCATGCATTCCATCTGTCTTTATTCGACTGTGCGCCCATATCACCAACCGATACCGTGGATCCGACAATGAATCCTGCTGCCTGACTTGCAGACAGAAGAACCCTTTTCACATTTTCTTCCGGCAACGCCGCCATGTACTGATAGTTGTAATTTGTGCATCCTTCGGCAATGTTTGAGTTTTCCAGATCAAAATGCCTTAACTGCCACATACGAAGAATCCATCTTGTATCGCAGTCATTCCACAGTCCTTCATAAATTGTTTTCTGTCGTGCCTTCTGGATCCCTGCCGTTGCTGATGCGAAGTTATATGCCTTGATCCCTGCGCCGGATGTCAACGCGCCTTTGCTGTCCAGACCACCGGGGAATGTTGCGTGCCATGTGATCAGTCGCTTTTTATTTTTCGGATCCACATCCCCCGCATCCGGATAATAGCCGGATCCCCTTGTTGTTCTGAATGAAATATAATCGTATGTGCCGTCATTCCATTCTTTAATCCATAATGCAAGCGCAAATGTATATACTGGTGCATCTTCACCAGTGATGTCAAAACCGTCTTCACCTTCAAAATATGTGATGTTCATGGTTCCGTCTTCCAGTGACAGCGCGTTTGCTCTGATATACCATGTCATCGGATCTTCATCCGCCCAGTCCTCGACCGCTTCAGTATTTTCTGTACATAGCTGTGCTGCCGCTTTATCTGCCAGATCATCCATCGGTGTCATTTTTGTTATTCCTGATACTGACGGATCATAGCTTCGCAGTGTATACGTCTTTCCATTCCATGCCTGCGCTGCTGCTGTTGCAAACCGTGAAAGCAATTTATACTTGTCTGTTTCTCCTGCTGCCAGCGCACGCGGATACCATGACCAGAAAACCCGTGTTGTATTTGTTCCGTCAAGTAATTGTCTGCACGCAGCGTCAAGTGCTTCCGCCGAATTCTGTCCGCCATTCAGTGCGATCGCTTCCAGTGCCGCCGCCATTCTCTCATGCTGTGCATAAGACGGAAATGATAAATCAATTCCTTCCATTCTTCTTTTCCTCCTGTTTACTCATTGATCGGTGTTAATGCCAGATGCGGGATCCCCCGTTCTGTATAAATTGCATATGCATATTTTATATTTTCATCTTTATCCAACATATATGACGCTTCATTGATCTGCCCCGCAATTTTTACAGCTTCATTTGCCTTATCCAGAACTTCATTCGCCTGCTTCTGTCTTTCCTGTTCTGCCGTGACGCGATCACTTTCTGCTGACACTCTGCTTTTTTCCGCGTTCACACGACCTGTTTCTGCCTGCGCTCTGGCTTCCTCTGCCTTCACGCGACCTGTTTCTGCCTGCACTCTGGCTTCCTCTGCCTTCACGCGACCTGTTTCTGCCTGCGCTCTGGCTTCTTCTGCGTTCACACGTTTCGTTTCCTGATCAGCATACTGTTTCATTGTCTTATCGAAGATAGAAAGTTCATCGCCCGAAACGATCGCATCTTCATCTTTCACCTTTGCTTCAATCTCTATTTCAAAAGTGACCGATGTTACTACCTGCATCAGATCTGAAGATTTCACTTCCACTTCACACAATGCCGTTCCCGCTGCCGCCAGTGCCTGACTGTCCAATTCCACCATCACAACATTGTCCGTGAATTCACACGGTGTATATACCCTGTGTCTATCTGGTTTTCTGATGAAAGCTGTGACGCTAGATCCTGCCGGGATCGTGTACGGTTCCCCATGATTCAGTAGTACGGTTTCGACATATCTTGTTGCCCGATCTCCCTGCTTTGCAGACACCATATACTGTTTTGTCCCACCCGACATTTCAATTTCAATTCGCTGAATTACTTTTCCAAGTGCCACTGTCTTCCCTCCTTTCTATAATCCGAGTTTGTTCAGGATCTGTTGCATTGTCACTTCGGATCCATCTGATTTTATGAATTTCACCCCATGCCTGAATATCGCATCAAACGTAAAATCCACTGCGTTTTCCACGGTTGCCTTCGATCCAAAAGCCACACCGCGCCCACCATGCAAAAAATGCATTGCATATACCGCTGTTGATACGAAGTCAATGACGGTCACTGTATTGAATGTATCTTTCAGCACATAACGAACATCATATGAAAATTCTGTATTCAGATCCCCGCCGCAAACAGTTGTCGCTTCCCCAATCGGAAGTTCTTTTACTGCTGACGTATATACGCCCTGACTTGAAAGTTTATACTGCATCTGAAGTGTTGCTTTATTCTTTCCGTTGCAGGTTGAATATGTGCTGTCTGTCGTCGTTAAAAAATATACGCCTTCATTTTCCAGTGTTCCATCCTGTCCGCACCTCATAGAATCCACCTGAATCGTCGGCGGATTATATTCCACGACTGTCACTTTTGCAGTTTTTTCTGCCGTCCGTCCTCTTGTATCACGGATCTTCACTGTCACGTCCATGATCCCATAGTCTTCCAACATATATGACTGTGGCAATGCAGAAGGCGTTCCATAATATGTCCTGTCATTCAGTTCCATATTGACTGATACAATATCCGCACCGTATGACTTTGTGATATTCGCTGCTGTAATGGCTATATTGCTGTTATGTTCCACGAACATCCCCCACGCCGCAGGGACACGCCCTTTTGTATCTGCGATGGATATGGATTTGATCACCGGGACACAATCATCCGGGACTGTCGCCCTCACCGCAGTATCCCTTGATTGATATACCTGCGATCCAAACAGTACCTGAACTGAAAGTGTACAGGAACCCGCTGTACTGTTTTTTATCTCTTCATTCCAGCTTTTCGGTATAGTATAGCTTGTATTGATCCTTGTCGCTCCGGACGTTTTTTTGTCCAGTGTATACGACTTTGATCCAATCGCCCACTTGAATCTGTACGTTGCATCAGATGACAGTTTCACAGAAAACAGTGAATCTTCATCTGCATTTTCTATATTGATAGGAACTGCCGTCTTTCCATCAATTTCAAATTCCGAAGCCCCCGGATCAAATCCGTATGGTGCAAATGATCCCAGATCGTAAAATGAAAAGGTCATTTCTGTTCCTTCTTGTGTCGGATTCTGACCGTATACAATTTTGAAGAATGGTTTTCTGATCGTCAGCTTTGTTCCAATGTTCAGTGTTGCTTTTTTTACCCATGTTCCTTGTGCTACGATGGTATTTAATGTAAAGTAGGAATTCACTGTCCATCTGTATTGTTTTCCATCAATGATCATGACTGATGGCATATCTTCTTTTTTTACGCCCAGTAGCCAATCATCTTCATTTTGTGTGAATGTTACTGATGTGATTGTTGTTACATCTCCGCTGACATTCCCGGTGAAGACAGCCTTCGCATATATACTTGTGACTGGTACTTCTCTTCTTGTCGTACTCATACTTTTACTACCTCGAATATTCCATCATCGTCGATCAGCTGTCTGTATTCCTGTTTCCGTTTTTGCCTTTTGACGCTCTGTGTTGCCGTTTCTTCCACCTGCTCCGCTTCTCTCCATTTCACACCCATCCCGTACTGTGTGGATATGAAATCAAAGTATCCGCCGTCGTCTGCTGCTCCGACTGACCACCTTCGCACCGCTTCGACATTTTCAATGTGTAGCTTGTTGTACTGCACATATGCCACCGGAATGCCTTCCTGCCTGAATTCCAGTCTTTTGTCGGATAGCAATGTCGAAAACGGCAGTACCCCGCCATCTTGCTTTTTCCCGATCTCCATTCCATCATCCGTGTAATGGAAATATGTTTCATTCTCTCTTCTGAATTCTTCCAGTTCGTCGCCCTGCGATGTCACAGTTTCTTCGACCGACTTAATAGACATATCAAATGAATTTGCAGTCTGATTCAGTGCTGTTGAATATTCATTTGTCATTCTTTCAATGGTCTTTTCATTCAGTTGCGAAGCATAGTCTTTCGCTTCCTGTTCTGCTGCATAGGTCAGATCCCTTTGTTCTGTTCTGACCTGTTGAACCGATGTCATAATCCCGCTTTCTGAAGATTTAATTGCAGCCTGTGCCTGTTCGATTGTCCAGTATCCTTCATTCAGCGTTTTCTTTGTCCTTGCCTGTGCCTGATCCACTGCATCGGACTTCATTTTTTCCTCTGTTTCTTCCTGAAGCTGTGCAAAACTCTTTGTCACATTAGAAAGTTCACAGGTGTTTTTATCCGGATGCTGCGGATATTCCGTCATCTTCACGATCCGCTGCTTTTCTTTTGTAGCTTCCGTTTTTGAAATCAGATGCACTGTATCACCGATGTCATATTCCAGAATGCTGTATTCTTTTTTCTGCGATGCCAGATCCGCAACGTCAGCAGTATATGCTGTATACGGTTTCGACGCTGTGTCCAGCTTCGCAGTCGCATCTTCAATCAGATTTTCAGTGATGGTGTATCGTTCATCTTTCCAATAGCGCGGAATCACTTTATCTGAATACTGATGATTGTCAATATACGGAACCCCCAGCATAATTTCCGGTGTGATCCCATCTTTTCCCACTGGATAAATCCTTGTATAGAAATCATATGTATCTGATTTCAGTGTCAATTTCCGCAGGTTTAATCCTTCTATGAAATACGCTCCGCGATCCATTCCGATCGCTTCATATAGGTCTATTCTCTTCTGGATGTTGTCGATCTTGCATTCGCATCTGTATGTGTCCATAACCTCCTGAAGTACATCCCAAGCATTGCACGTTTCATCAATGCTGACTGTTCTTCGCTTTGTTACTGTGCAAATTCCAACCGTCCAACCCGTTCCATCAAAAGCGAATTCCAAGCAGGCGCGCGCCGTCTGTGTTACACTCTCAAATCCGTACAGAAATTCCTGTGATTCCAGTTCTTCTATATTCAGCTGTGCTACATAACTGTTTTTATTTTCTCCTGTGTTTATTTCCTTCAGAACATATTCATCATCTTTTGTCCTGATATAATATTCAGCCCGCAGATTTTCAATTTCTGATCCTGTTTTCGGATAACTGAATGAAATCTGCTTATCTCCGGATGATAATGTTTTTTCAATTTTTAGATCATCCGGATCATCTATTCCTGCAATTCTCCTGTGCTGATCATCATATATCTGAAGCATATATCATCCCCCCTTTATAACCACATCGGGGAATACCTAACTGTTACCCTTGCGCCATTCGTTGAAAACGCAAGGTCATTTCTTCCCGTTTTCAGTTTAGGGAACGCCCACAGATCCACGGATCCGAAAGCGTTATCCCCTTCCTTTGTTATTTTTCCGGTCTTCCCGTTAATCACAATCGTTTCGCCATCCATCAGGCTTTCAATAGTGTACGGTTCCCCGTTTAGTGTTATCTTATAGTTTGTCAGATCCGCTTTTGCTGTCACTTCAATAATGCAAGGTGTATCCCGGCTTCCTTCTGCGTACAGCTTTCCTTCCAGTTCCTGATCAAATATCCCTTCTGCTTCATCGTCAAAAAAGAATCCATCAAATTCTAATGTCAGAATTCTTTTTTCCTTTTCAAGCGTTTTTTCGTAATCATCGCCAGCCAGAAAACCTTTGTATTTTCCTTTGAATCCTCTGATTTCTTCCATAATGCAGGATGACCTGAAATTCTGCATAAAAGATGACATTGTTCTTTCCAGTGTCGCCCTGTTCTTTCCCCTGAAGTATATGGTCATTGTCATAGAACCCAGTGGAATATCTGTGTCGTACTCTGTCGGAAGAAGTGCTTTTGACATCATTTCATAGTTTGCCGTCATCTTCGGGGGCTTTGTTTCTGCCGTCAGTAATGTCGCCCCGTATCTTCTGACGTCAATCCCGTTTATGATCATGCTTTACCTCCTCCGTTTTATTTCATCTGTGAATTTTTCTTCCACTTTTGAATATACTTTCGTTGCCACGACTTCGCCGTCCATTGTTACATAGACATATACCGTTGTTCCTGTCATAATTGCATCCAACTTTTTATCCAGCATGTCGCCCAGCCTGTCATAGAACTGTTTCAATGGAAGGATTGCTTCTGCTCCCGCTTCTCCTCCTGCCAGCAATGTGTCGCCTGCCGCCCCGAATGCGGTCGGTTTCGTCATAATACCGCCGTTCTTATACCAGCTAATGCTGAAATGTGGAACTGATGGCGGATTCAAGCTGAATGATCCGCTGATAGACGGATGAGGCAGTCTCAAATGCGGTAATGACCAGCTGAAGTTGAATTTTGATCGGATCGCACTGATCGCATTTCCTACCGCAGTTTTTGCAGCATTGATCGGTGTTGTGATCGCTCTCTTGATTGCATTCCATGTCGAAGACGTTGCTGATTTCACGCTATTCCATACAGAACTTATCGTTGACTTAATCCCGTTAATCGCAGATGTCACTGCTGACTTTGCGGCATTGATCGGTGTTGTCACCGCAGTCTTCACTGCATTCCATGCCGTCGATGTTCCTGTTTTGATCGCATTCCAGATTGTTGTCACTGTTGTCTTTACTGCGTTGAATACAGTCTGCACCGTCGTTTTGATCGCATTTACGACAGTCTGCACCGCCGTTTTGATCGCATTCCACACTGTTGTGATGACTGTTTTTATTCCATTCATTACAGGCGTGATCACGCTGTTTTTCATGAAATTCCATGCCATCTGTACCGCGGACTTTATTGCATTTATCACTGTCGTGAATGTTGTTTTAATGGTGTTCCACACCGTCGAGATCGTTGTGCTGATCGCATTCATCACTGGTGTGATCACATTATCCTTCATGAAATTCCATGCCGTCTGTACCGCAGACTTTATTGCATTTATCACTGTCGTGAATGTCGTCTGAATCGCATTCCATACCGTCGTGATCGTTGTGCTGATCGCATTCATCACTGGCGTGATGATATTATCTTTCACAAAATTGATTGCTGTCTGTACCGCGCTTTTGATTGTTTCCCATACGTTTATGATCGTATCTCGACAATTTTCCCAGATAAACCGGAACGGTACGGTTATCAATTCAAATGCTGCTTTGATAACTTCCACTATGAACATGATCGCAACCTGAACCACATTCTTTATTGTTTCCCACGCATTAGACACGACATCTTTCACAGCATTAAAGATTGTGCTGATCGTATCGTGTACGGTCGTGCAGAACGCCGTCACGTTTGTAACAATTCCATTCCACACCGTTGTGCAGAATGTTGAAATCCCATTCCAGATTCCTTCAAAAAACGAAGAAATTCCGTTCCAGATTCCTTCAAAAAAGGTTTTCACTCCATTCCAGACAGTTTCCCAGTTAGTTCCAAACCATCCAAGAAAAACGTCCGCTACACCTTTGACTGCTCCGATTATTGTTGAAAAATATTCTTTCAGACCATCCCAGATGCTTGAAAAAATTCCTTTTACAGCTTCCCACGCACCAGACCAGTCACCACTGAATACAGTAGAAAATACATCCCATATTCCAAGAATGACATTGAAAGCTGTTTGTAATGCGATTGCAATCGTACTGAAGGCAGCTTCCAACACTGGTGCAAGCAAATTACAGAATCCGTCCCAGATTGTTTTTATTGCTGACGTCACGTCACTGAATGTAATTCCTAACGCTGACAGTCTTTCACTGATTCCTGCTGCAAATGTTGTGAATGCATCTTTGATTTTCTGCCAGATCGCCGTGATCGTATTTCTGAAATCCTCATTCGTATTCCATAAATGAATAATGACTGCTGTAATTGCTGCAATCACTCCCACTACAATCGCCGCTGGTGATGTAATCAATCCCAGTGCTTTCGTGAATACTCCTGAAAATCCGCCTGCTTTTACAAGTCCGGCTGACAGCGTTCCAAGTGCGCGTGATACATTTGCGCTGAACGTGATCACTTTCCCCAATCCCATCAGCATCGGTGCAAGTGCTGCCACAAACATTCCGATGCGAAGAATTGTTTCTTTTTGTCCTTCGTCCATTGCATTCAGTTTGTCCACAAAGTTCTGAATATGTGTCACAATATCACGGATTTTTGGCATCAGAATTTCCCCGAAGCTGATAGCAAGTTCCTGAAGCTGTGACATCAGGATCGTGATCTGTCCCTGAAGATTGTCATTCATTGTGTTTGCCATCTTTTCAGATGATCCATCGCAGTTGTCGATCGCTCCTGCCAGCTTCTCAAAATCTTTATCTGATCCGTTTATGATCGCCAGCATTCCGGACATTGCTTCCTTTCCGAATAATGCCGCTGCTGCCTGTGCCTGTTCCGCTTCTGACAGTCCACCCAGCTTCTGCCGCAGTTGTTCCATCAGTTCACGCAGCGAAAGCATCTTACCGGAACTATCTGTCAATGATATTCCATACTTATCCATCGCAGCCGCGACAGTATCTGTTGGCTTCGCAAGGTTCGTGATGGCTCCTCGCAAAGCTGTTCCCGCCTGGCTGGACTTGATACCTGCATTTGCCATCAATCCGATCGCAAGCGCAGCATCTTCTGCTGTGTATCCTAACGATCCGAGAACCGGGGCTGCGTATTTAAACGTTTCACCCATCATCGACACGTTGGTATTTGCATTCGATGATGCTGCCGCCAAAATATCAGAAAAATGACTGGAATCTTTTGCCGAAAGTCCGAAGGCGGTCAGGGCATCTGTTACGATGTCGGATGTCGATGCAAGATCTTCTCCTGATGCTGCCGCAAGATTCATGATGCCCTCCAAGCCGTCCATCATGTCCTGCGTCTTCCATCCAGCCATCGCCATGTACTGCATCCCCTGTGCAGCTTCTGATGCGCTGAACTTTGTTTTTGCGCCCATTTCACGGGCTTTTCCTCGCAGTTTATCAAGATCCGTTCCTGTTGCTCCGGAAATTGCTGATACTTTCGACATTTCACTGTCAAAATCCGCTGTCGTCTTAACAGCCGCAACTCCAATCCCTGCAATACCGGTCGATAACGGAAGAAGTTTCTGCCCCACACTCGTTAATGTGCCGCCAACCTTTTCTGCTTTTGCTGCATATTCATCAAACGGCGCACGCGCAAGTTCTGCGTTCACATTTTTCAATTCCGCTTCCATTTCAGTCAGTGCAGCTTTCGACTGATTCACTGCCGCTTCCTGCTTCGTGATCGCTGTTTCTGTTTTTGTGATCTGGCTTTCACTGGTGGACAGCTGCGAAGACAACTTTTCATATTCTGCCTTCAGCTTCTGTGTTTCTTCGCTGTCTTCGCCTGTCGCTTTCGCACTATCTTCATATGCTTTTTTTGCCGCTTCAACCTTTGTCTTCAGCTGATCGTGCGCTGTTTTTTGCAGTTCCAACTTCTGTTTTAAGTTGTCATACTGTTGTCCATTCTGTTGCACGATCCCCTTTTGAACATCTATCTTCGATGTCAGTTCGGTCACTCTTGCACGCAGGGCGTCCTGCGCGGATCCGCTTAACTTTGCTTGTGCCGCAGCCAGCGAATGCTGTGCTGTCAGGTTTTTCATCTCTGCTGCTGCCTGACGCATCGCCTGCTGATACTGCGACGTTTCTGCCCTAATCTCAATTAAGGTCTTAGCCATGTTTCGCGTTCCTTTCTTTACTTCTCATCGACCGTCCTAATCTCGAATGCCGCATGATCTAAAAGGCTCATGATGTCCGCTTCTATGCACTGCTGATATGAGTTTTTCATAAGATTGATACAGATCTTCACTATCCGATCCACATTTTCCCTGCATATCTTCCACAGGTTTTCACCCGGATCTTCATCGTTATATCCATTTTCTTCGTCATATTCGTCGAAAGCAGATTTTTCTTTCTGTATCTTTTCAGGATGTTCTGGATTAAGATCCAGAAATTTCTTCGTGATCACATCCTGCATCATGAAATGGATTTCTTTCACAGCTGACAATACATCTTCCGGATCGGCTTCTTCCACCTCCCGCTGTCTTGCTCCGAATACTGTCATTAAGATCTTCGTATTCGCTTCAAAAGCATCACTGATCGAATCACTGTCATTCCGTTCCATGATTTCCGTATATCTGCGATACATTTCCACTGAAATCGCCGTGCAGACATATTCTTTGTGTCCACACGACAAGATCAGTTCCGGCATCACTTGCCATTTGTAAAATTTTTCGCGAAGTCTTCCGTTCTTTTATCAACCTTTTCACCCACTGATACATCCATCAATGCAAATTCCATCACGATCGAATCCGGTGTCATTCCGGTTTCAGCATCCAGCATGTCATCTGTTGTGAACTGGTTTCCGTACATTTCAACAATAACGTCCATCATATCCATGAACTGCTGTCTTGTGTACAACGCCTGTTTCGCTTCTGTGTCCATAATGCTGTCGCGCACTTCCAGATAGCGCAAATATGCCATCGTGGACATCTTCTGCGGCATCGTATATTCTTTGTTGCCGATGATAATTGATCTTTTCTTTGTTTTAGCTGCTGCCATTTCTTTTCCCTCCTGTTTTATGCTGCATCCGGTTTTTCCTGAACTTTTGAAAACCAGTCTTTGATCGCTGCCGCTGCTTCTGTATGTTCCGCAAGAAGATTGCTTTCATCAACGCTGCATTCATATCTTCCATCCATCTGACGGGCATAAAAATCGCCCTTCAATGTTGCTGTCTGCGTTGTTTTTGTTTCCCCTTCTGTTTCGTAATTATCTTCAAATCCCTGACCGAATCTTCCACAGTACAGCCATTTGAATTCATACTTGCCATTCAGCTTCTTCGCACGCCATCCAAGCGCAAGTTCCGGTGCTTTGTCATCCTTCGTCTTAATCAGGAAGCCTTTTTCATACAGATGCCCGAACACCTGCGACTTATCCTGCGGTGCCAAACTGTTCACTTCCAGTTCCACGCTTGTCCCTTTATATGACATGTTTACATCTTCAACCGAATCATCACTGTAAATTTTTTCAGTTTCAAATTCATCGCTGATCTTTCCCGTGATCGCGCGTGCCAGCTTTGACGGTGTTTCTGCCGTGTATTCTGTTTCTGTATTCGTTGTAACTTTTGCGATATGAATATCTCTGAACGATACAGTCCTGCTTCGCACGATCTTTTCTTTTTCTCCTGCCATGTTTATTCCTCCGTTTCCTCTGCTTCTTTCAAAATTAAAAATCGCATCGCATTGATAAAGATCCCCGTATCTGTTTCAGTCTGATCATTTCCTTCCTGAAATAGAAATCCGTTTTTCTTCATCAGTCTTTTTATTCTTTTCACAAGCGTCTGCTGATCGCTCCGCGACCAGATATTCACTTGTATGCTTGCTGCTTCAATTTCACATTCATCATCTGAATGTGCATCTTCTGTGTCTCGTAGCTTCCACAGTGTCACATGAAGCCGTTTCAGGCTTTCGTCATACCATCCTTGCTGTACGATTGTTCCTTCATCCGAAATCGGCTTCAATGCTTCCGCTGCCAATCCAATAACATCCACTGTTTTATCCTCCCAGTTTTTCGTTTAATGCTTTCTGGTACTCTTGATCAGCTATCATGTGATATTCACTTTCACACTCCGATTTCGTATTGTTCAGGAAGTCCCGCGGCGGCATTTTCGATGTCCCCCACTCCACAAACTTCATGTAAAACCAGTTTTGCGCGTCGCCATTCAATTCCCATCCAACTTCGCCTTTTTTGGTCGTTACCTTCTTAGGAATGTTGTCCCGCGCATGTCCCGGCGGTCTGTATCCATTCCGTCCTGACTTCGAATTGTCAGCAGATCTTGCCATGTGTGCCTTCATCTTCGGTTCTGTAATATCGGCGGATCTCTGAAATATTTTTTTATTGATCGCTCCGATTTCAGCACTTGACGACAGGGCTTCCACACCACGCTGTACTTCCTCAAATCCTTCAAATCGGAACGATATTTCCATCTCTATTTCCTCCTGTCAGTCGTGTCTGTTGGCTTTCAGTTGCACATACTGCCTGTCATTTTGTTTGAAATCCGTTGCATAAATGTCATATCTGTCGCCTTCAAATTCGATCAAGAAATCTTTTGCATGTACTTTAATCTCTTTTATACGTCTGCAATATCTCACTTCAAATACGATTGCGTTTTCCAGCCTGACATCCAGTGCTTCGTACAATTCCTGCCCGTAAAGGTTTCTGATCTCACACCATGCTTCATAAAACAGTGTCGGTTCTTTTTCCTGCTGCCGTCCGTTTTCCAGACTTTTGTTTCGCTTATAAAATTTGATCCTTGCTGTTGCCATGCTATCCCCTTAACGTTTCTTTCAGCATCATTGACTGAATCGCGTACCTGATGCGTTCCGTTGAATCAGATGTGATTTTCCCGTTGTTGTACATTCGATCCCTGTGATCGTATAATTCCTTCACATACGAACAGATCAGTATTTTCTGCCTATTTGTTGGCTTTTCCGGATCGAATGACGGAATCAGTTCCTTCATTTCGTCGATGACAGCATCATGCATTAGTTCGATCATGCTGTCATCGTCTGTATAATCGACGCGCAGATACTGTTTCAATTCCTTTAGGCTCATATCATCACGCCCCTTTTTTGTTAGCCAGCCACAGCAACGCTGATTTCTCCTTTAACAACCGCAGTTTCATCGACAGACTGAACGTCAAATCTGTCACGAACCTTGATTCCCGTCAGATCCTTCGCCCACAGATCTCCCGCTTCAGTAGAAAGTTCGATCGTCATTTTCTCACGGTCAAACAAGGTAACAGCTTCCTTCAGATCTCCCATGTATACCGGATATTTGTAGCCAGTCACATCGTTTTTGTCAGATCCTGTTCCGCCTTTTAATACATTTGTGCTTTTCAGTGTCTTATTGCTCACAACCTTTACCGGATACTTGCCAAAAAGAAGTGTCTTTGTTGCATCTGTCGGATCCGGCTGCATGATGTACTTGCCATCCTTATCCTTCAGCTTGTCCATGTAGTTAAAGCCATCCTGATTCGTCAATACAATAGAACTTACTGCAATCGCCGGATCCAGCTTCACGTTGAATACATCTTTGAAATCATCAAAAGTCGCAACCGCAACTTCTTTTCCTTTTGTGATTGTGTTAATCACATTCAGAATTGCAGCATTTCTTGTCGCTCTTGACTTCTTTGCGATCCACTTATTCAGATATGCAAGGATATTCGTAGCAGTGTCCTGAAGCAGTTCGCGTGTTGTCTTCAGAATTCCGCCTTTTTTCTTGATTGCATACTTGATCTGTTTCAGGTTCGGTGTTTCTTCCTCTCCGAATTCTCCACCTTCATCCACGTCGCCCCAAGGTGTACTGTCTGCATCAACTTCGATCACACGGGATCCACTCATTGTCGCTACCTTTTCGACATTGACGTACTGTTCCAGATCGTTTTCTGTACGGCGCAGTTCAATGATGTCTGTGCTTACATCCTCCGGAACCGTAAAACCTCCATCCTCGTCTACGCCTTCCTTCATCATGTTTTTGAAGCTGTCCATGATTTCCTGATCTTCTTCCGGCATAGCACGTTTACGAAGACCACATACGATCCTGTTTACAAACGCTTTGCACACCTGCGCTTTGCTGTACTTTTTAGACTTCTGACCATCTTCAATTTCCTTCACCTTCCCATTGTGTAAAGAATCCTTGATACCATCGTCATCGTCTTCTTCCATTTCCATCAGCATGTCGAATTCTTCCTGCATCTCACGAAGTTCCGCCATCTGATCCTTCATTTCCTGTGTTTTTCCCTGCCCCTGAAGACCTCTGATCGCATTTTTCTTGTCATTGATCTTCTTCAGCAATGCCCTTGCTGCTTTGCTCATTCTGTTTTCCTCCTTAGATTCCGAAAAGTTCCATTTCTTCGATGATTGCTTCTTCTTCGGCTGTAATCTTCGCCGTCACATCATCTGCGCTTTGTGTTTTAATGCCTTCTGGTGCTTTTTTGAAATTCTCCATCATCCAGCCAACACAGGCGGCGACCGCTGGACGTTCTTCGATCTGCACATCGAAGATTTCCTTTGCTTCCTCTGCCGTCATCCATGTTTCGGCATTGATCAGATCTGTGACTTGTTCTTCTGTCACGCCTTCTTTCACTCGTCCCATATATATGTCCGTGATGCTTTTCTGACATTTATCCAGTTCACTGATCAGCCGCTGAAAATCATCCGCATTTCCATATGCCCATGACAGTGGTTTGTGAATCATGATCTGCGCTCCCGATGACATTACAATCGAATCACAAGCCATCAGGATCACGGATGCGATCGACGCAGCCATTCCGTCCACGATGCCTGTTTTATGTCCGGTATGCCGTGATAAAATGCTGTGAATCGCTATCCCGGCAAATACGTCACCACCGCCACTGTTGATGTACACCGTCAGTTCAGCCCCCGGTTCAATCTGATTCATAAAATCCGATATATCCTGCGGGCATGTATCTTCATCGCACCATGCTTCCCATGTTGAAGAAACAATGTCACCGTATATATACAGGTCTGCTGCATTATTCGATACATTTCTGAATTCCATAAATCCAGTATTTTCAATCTTCTTTGTTTTTGGATTTCTCCGTGAAAAATTGAATTTATTCTTCATCGTTTTCCCCTCCTTCCTGCGATTCTTTTTCATCAGGTTCTGTTCCGGTCGTGTCTGCCTGATCTCCTTCTCCCGGATCCTTCTGCGTTTTCTGATCCGTTTCCGGCTGTATAGGAAGCACGCTTTGCTGCTGTGCATTTCCCGCTTTTTCGTACTGCTTTCCAACTTCTGTGATCGGAATATAATTTCCGTTCACGATCAGCTGATCACCGCCTTCTGCATCCATCAGATCCAGTTTTCGTCGGCATTCGTTCACTTTTTGAATTCCATTCTGGACACCTGTTGCGAAAATCTCCATCTGTGTCTTGCTGTCAGTTCTTAGCAGAACTTTTTCATTCAGTTTGTAATATTTTCCTTCGCTGAAGGCTTCTTCATCTGTCAATAACTTATAATTGACCTCTTCTTCGTACTGCTTTAATACAAAAAGCATCGTGTCTGTTAGGAATGACAACTGCTGCATTTCGCTGTTGCTGTACGAAGATTTTGTGTAATCATTGATCTGATTCGGCTTGATTCCGAATGCAGCTGCGATCTGAAGTGCTGAATATTTCTTTAGTTCGATGAACTGACTGTCCGAAAGTTTAATATCCAGTGGCGTCAGCTTCATCCCAAGCGGAACCGGAATGATTTTTCCTGCATTTTTTGCGCCTGATCCGAATTCTTCAAATGCCTGCACCAGTTTTTCTTTTAAATCTTTGTTCAGATCTCCTGTGTATTCCAGTGTTGCTTTCCCAGTCAGTCCGCTTTCATATAAGCTGTTCAGATAGTCCTGTGATGCCGCTGCGCCCTCCACAGTCGTCTTCAATATCGCCTGCACAGGAAGCCCCGTAATACCATCCAAGCTGTGTGATGTCTTGAAATGCAGAACTTCATCTGTCCCGAACACATATTGCTGCCCGCTGTATTTATCGTTGTAGACATACCAGATCTTTCCTCTTCCTCCGAAGTATCCTTCATCATCCACTACAATCTGCACGCAGTTCGACGGCATAATCCACAAGTCCATGACTTTGTATTCTCCGCCGTATTTTTTTCTTTTGAACTTCGACCTGACATATACATACGCATTTCCGAAGTGATTTCGGTTCATTTCCACGGCATTCCAGAAAGCTGTGGGCGTCATAAACGGATTCGGTCTGTTTTTCAGCAGTTTCGCAACATCCGACAGTTCTGGTTCAATGATCCCTTTTTCAGTTTTTTGATAATATTTCCACGGTATTTTTGCCAGCGTTTCAGACATCATTTTCAAACATGTGAAGTACGTTACTTCTGCCATCACATCCTTGTTTTTTCTTTTCACACCAAGCCATTCAAGAAATGATTCTTCCTTCATCGCTGGTGATGTTTCCACGGTGAAGTTCATTTTTTTTGCAATCCATCCTTTGAACTTCTGCCATACATTCAACCCGCATCACCCCCTCGCCTGTTTTTTCTTACTTGCTTCATATAGTTTCAGCCATTCTTCGACCGATTCTGCTGTATTCTGTTTCACTTCGCCTTTCATTGCAGCTGTCCATGCGTCAATGATCGCATCTATCACGTCGATTCGTTCTGTCTGATACTCTTTGTCGATCTTGATTTCTCCGAAACTGTTGGAAGTTGTCTTTGCATTCGCGATCGACCATTTGATCATCGCGTTTCCATCGTGTTCCACATTTCCTGATTCAATTTCAAGTCTGAAGTCAACCGTTGCATCATTCAGTGCTTTTGCTGACTGTGTTACAGCCACGCTGTCGAATCCCAACGCTTCCAGATCCGTCAAGAAAGCTGACGCATTATGCGGATCGTAAAGAATAAATTGCACATCCAGTTCATAATCGGTGATGATTTTTTCCAAGTAGGTTAAAATATACCGATAGTCAGTTTTTACCCCGCCCATCGTTTCTGTTACCGTCACAAGTCCGTCGCGGATCCATAAGTCATATTCCGTCCGGTCTGTTTTGATATGTTCTTCAACCCTTCTTTTCGGTATGAAACTGTGTGCATGAACAAAATATTTTCTGACATCATCTTTCAAGAACGGAAATACGATCGCCAGTGATGTCAAATCTCCACCAGCAGAAAGATCCAGCCCCACATAGCACTTCTGTCCCCGAAAATCCTCTAGTGTCTTCTTTGTCGCGCCATTTTGCCACAATTCCATGTCTTTCAGATAGACATCATTCGTCCATTGAATCCACATGTTCAGCTGTTTCACAATGAAATCGCGCAAACTGGATCCGCCCATTTCTTTCGCTGTTTCAGCAATCGGAACCATGTTTTCAAGTGCTTCCAGATCATATTGCAGGATCGGATTCGCCTTGATCCAGTTCTTCGGCGTCCACATGTCGTCTGTTTCATCCATTTGTGCGATGTATATGAACTGTGAATCATTGTGTGCAATGCCTTTCAGCACCTTCACGCAATATTCATACAATGCATAACATGGTGACTTCAGATCGAACCCTGCTGTCGTGATCACACTGATCAGCGCAGATTTCATCTTCTTGATTCCGCCTTCCAGAAGTTTGTACATCTGGTCGTTTTTGTGTGCATGGTATTCATCGACAATTCCAAGATACGGGCGGAATCCGTCGATTGACTTCGTATCTCCTGAAAGCGCCTTTATTTTGCTATGTGTCAGTAAACAGTCTATTGTGCTGTTGTGTTCGTGTACGTTGAAACACTCATCCAGATCATGATCCGACCGGATAAACTTCACAATTTCATTGAATACGATCAGCGACTGATCTTTTTTCGTTGCTGTGCAGTATATCTGACCGTATTTGTACTTCTCAAAATTTCCGTAATATGCAGCCAGAATTCCATTCAGAAAAGATTTACCGTTCTGTCTTCCAAGTTGCACATATGATGTTCGGAATCTTCTGTGTCCGCCTGTTTTTGTCCGCCATCCGTTCAGATTTCCGAGAATAAAACACTGGAATGCGTAACATTCGACCTGTTCTTCCTCTTCGCCTTCTGCGATGGTCAATGTTTCAGCGAATTCAATGATTCTTTCCGCCTGCTCCACATCAAAATAGTATTTATATGGCGCAGCCTTTGACTTTTCGATGTCGTCCAGATGACGCTTGCAGGCAAGTTTTACCAGATCCCCGGCAATTATTTTTCCCGCAAGGACATCCGCAGCGTACTGTGTCGTTCTGTCCTGCATCGCATCATCACGCAAACTTGTCTTTAAATTTGTTTGTCTTCGGTGCTTCCGGTGCTTTTGGAATAATCAGGCGGCATCTTGACGATACTGTCAGTCCAAAATCTGCTGCACCCTGTCGGCACTGTTTGAAATACCTGTCCTGAATGATCGCCAGACGTTCCACCTGACTGTTCACAACCTCATGTTCTGCCATGATCGGATAGCCTTCTGCATCTTTTTTCCCTGTGTCGTATGCCACAGTTACCATCAGTGGCTGCTTTGCGATCGTTTCTGTCACTTCTCTGTATTTCTCCTGCGCGATCACTAACCGCGCCAGTGCTTCCACGTCCAAGTTTGAAATCAGGTCGATCGCCCGCAGTTCTTTCACCGTTTTTCTGAATGCCTTTTTCTGCGTAGCTGTCAGGTATGACGGCGGCGTCACTCTGTCCGACGGTGCTTTCACTTCCGTCTGTTCTCTTTCTGCGATCTCTGCCTTTGTCAGATGTTTCTTCCCTTTTGCTTGTACCAGCGCGATCGGCTGGCGTTGTCCTGCCATTATATCGACCTCCTTCCCGCTGCTTTTCCTTGCGGATTGTGTCAGAATCTGACACATGACCGTTTGCCCTTATATCTGAAATTTCCGTGGGGAGTTTTCTCCACAGAATAGAGGGGGCGCGACTAATCCAGCCCGGTCAAAACTTTTTCGATACCCCCTACCCCTTTCCAGTGCTGCTGGATAATGTTCCGCAGCAACTCCTGTGTCTGTCTTTTCGTTGCTTCATCCTTCTTGTACAGCGCACTGATGATCCCGTGGTTTCCATTGCTTAACGGGAATAGGTTTTCCACGTTCAAGCGTTGTGTCCAGTCTTCTTCTATCTCCGTGATGTGGTGTACCATGTCAGCCACAACAATCTTGCGTTGAACATAGTACGCATACATGTCCAAGCTGTCATATAAAGACAGTGCAAACGCCCGTACTTTGCGCCATTCCGCCGACACATAGAAAGCCGCTGCTTTCTTAGGCGCAGATTGTATTCCATATGCCTTGACATCTTGTCGCTTTCCTTTGCTTCACAGTCCGGACACAGGCGTAATTCCTGCGGTATCAATGCCCCGCATTTACATCTGTGTAATAGCACTATGTATCACCTTCTTTCGTGCTATATACACACTGCACGCAGGCATCTTTGCAGATGCCCGTCGCAGTGTTCAGAAGGGTGTGGAAATGGCAATAAAAAAGCGACTGCACATTTCTGTACAATCGCTTCTTGCAACTTTCCACGCTATCAGTTTACATCTTTCATCCCACCATTAAAACCCCAGCTTTTCCCCAACTTTTCCCCAACTTTTCCCCAAAAAGAAAAGCAAAAAGGATTTCTTTTTAATATTTTTCAACGCCATCTATCCCGAATAACTTCACTGACATTTTCCTGATCAATTCTTTTGACCATCTGGACGGTGTGTTCTTTCCGCAGTTCTGGATGTCTGCAATCTCTTCATACGATGCCCCATCAATATAATGCATCTTAAAGCAATCGTATTTGTATGTCATTTCTTTCGTTTCATATTCTGCCCGCAGTTCTTCCATTGCTCTGTCAATATTCGCAATCATCATCGCTGTCTTCATTTTTGATCTGCGAACACTTCCAAGATGTGCGCCTTCTCCTCTGAATATATCATACTGTTCTTCCTTCAGTTCTTCTTCCTCTGATACTGCGCTTTCAATATGTCTTTTCATTTCGATGTATTCTTCCATCAGCATCCGTGTGTTGTGTAGTACCTGCTGCCTGCGGATCTGTCTTTCCGCTTCCAGTGCTGTCTGCACCACCTTCTTCACGAAGGTTTCTTCATTCTTTTCCTTTTCCTGCTCCATATTTGCCACACCATCCTTCCTTTATTATCCTTTTGTCGTCTTCTTTTTCGGCGGTCTATACTGCTGCCGTTTTGGTCGTTTTACCATCGGTATTCCTCGCCTTCTGCGCTCATTGTTTGACATCCGGCTTTTCTCCTCATAATATCGCCGCCATAATTCTCTTTTTCTGATCTGTGTTTCTGTCATCGTATTATTTTCATGTATACGTCTGAAAACCTCTGATATTTTGTCAGCCACCCGCCGTATATTCTCCATCATTTCTGTAAATGCCATATTCAGCTTCACGGCTGCATCACTGATCATTTTCAATGTTTCTGCCGCCTTATCTGGCGACAGATTCCATTCTGCTTCCGTTTTTCTGATCACTTTTTCCACTTCCTCCGGTTCAACCTGCATTTTAGCCGCAATATAAAATTTTCTGTCTTCATATGCCGGAAGATCTTCGATTTTTCGGATTTCTGCATCTTCTGTTTCCCTTTTTTCTTCCGGTAGCGGAATATCATTTATAGGAATTACCATTTCCGGCTTCTGGTCTTTTTCTTCGACCTGAATTCCGCCTTTTTTGTATTTTTTCATTCCGATCTTCATTTTTGTTTCTTCGATCACCTGTCCCACTTTTCTAAACGCTTCTTTCAGCCCCATATCGTCACATCCTTCCTTTTTGCCTAATTGAAAGGCAATTCTTCGTCGATGCCTTCCGGTATATTCATAAATCCATCGTTTTCCGTCTGCTCCGGTTTTTGATGTCCTTCTGCTCCGCCGGATCCCTCTGCTGCCGCTTTGCTTTCTGCGAATTCAATGTCTTCCGCGATCACTTCCGTCGTGTATACTTTGATATTGTCTTTATTTGTGTAGCTTCCCGTCTGGATCCGCCCAGTCAATACAATCTTCGTTCCCTGATGCACATACTTTTCCACAAATTCCGCACTTTTCCCAAAAGCAACGCAAGAAGGAAAGTCAGCATCTTGCTGACCTTCCTGTTTTCTTCCTCTTCTATCGACCGCAAGTGTAAACCTTGCAATCGCCATTGAATCCTGCCCCTGTGTGTATCTCACCTGCGGATCCCGTGTTAAACGTCCCATTAAAATCACTTTGTTCATGCTTTTCTTCCTCCTGCTTTATGCATCCCACCGGAATTAGTATTCTTCTTTCTCCTTTGTCTTCAACGTCGTATACTTCCCCTGTCGCAAGTACAATCTGTGTTTTGCTCATTCTCGCCTTTCTAACAGCCTTTCGGTCATCTGTTCATACAGCTTCTTGAATATATCTCTTTCCGTCCTTGCCTTGATCAGTTCTTCGTTTGTTTCCATCTGGACTTTCGTTTCCGTCTTTTTCTCCTCTGCTTTTTTCTCTTCTTTCTGATCAGCGACAACTGTTTTGTCCTTTGTCGCCCCCCCCATCGCCTAAACCGATCGAGATCATCAGCCCTATGTCGATGTTCTGCATCTCCTGCGCTGTACACACTCCGATGTATTTCCCAATGCGTTCCACAGCGACTGTGTGGATCTGTTCACACAAAACAGTGCTGACGCGCCCTGTTGATCGAATCGTGCAATGTGTCGGAAGTTCATTCTTCGGCTGCGTTGTCAAATATACAACTTCCAATGTCTGACTATTTTTATTATTTTTATCATTACTGGCGATCACGCCCGGTCTGTCTGCCTGCTGTTCGCTTCCTGTGTTGTATCCTCCCCGGCTTATATAATAGATTTCTCCTCTTTTTACATCATCTTTCGGAAGTGTTGTTATCTGCATCTTTCCTTTCTCCTTTCCTGTCCATATCTTTAATGCCCTGACTGATTGCCTTTGCTGCAATTATGATCAGACCTGCAAGAATCACTGCTGCCAGTATCATCACAAGCCAGATCAGCAACGATCCTGTTGCATTTATCATTCTTTCGATGTTCATCTGCATCATGATCCGATTTCCTCCTTGTATTGTTCCTTCAGCATAATCATTCTTTCTTCCTGCTGCTTCTTGATCTTTTCAATCTTTGTGACCAGACGCTGGATCGTCTGCGCCCGACTTCGGATCTGTCTATGCAGTTTGATCTGTCGTTCCACCTGCTGCCGCTTCTGAATCAAGAACTGCATTTCATGATCTACAATCAGCACTGTGTATTTCTTCCCGCATTCCTGACAGGCAAAATACTGTTCTGTCACGTTAAATCCTTCCGCCTGTCTTGCGATGATCCTTGCTTTCACATTTATGTGTTTAATTACAGATCCGCAGGCGTCGCAAACAACTTCTGATCCGTTTCTGTACACTTCTTCATTGAATTTCTTTTCCATGTCGTTCTCCTTTCCTATGTTGCAGGCATCAGGATATCTTGACTGTTTTCCTGATCCGGCTGCGCGTGTGCAGGCATCACCCCGCACATATGCGCCATCATTGCAGCGATCGCTGTGTCAAATTCCGGTTCCAGCTTTTCGTACTGATCATCCGGCATCGTTTCCCATAGCTTTGTCTGAATTTCTCTGATACCGATCATGGCATTCATCAATCTATCCTGTGTCAACAGCTTCTTCGCGCTGTATTTCTTTAATTCCGGTTTTACAAATTTGTTTTTATCTGCCATCAGTCTTCATCCTCCAAGTCAATCAGCCCCAATGCTTCCGCATCGTAGACATCCATAATCCCGATGACAGCATATCCTTCAATGATCGCACTGGATGTCTGTGCATCGTCGGCGCATGTGATGCATACACGCATCTGTTCACCTGTTGATCTTCCATCACGGAATGCAAGCAGTGTCAAAATGTCCTTTTCTTTGTATCCTGCCTGATCCTCTTTCACAATCATGTGGCGGATCTTTCCTTCTTTGATGTCTTTTAATAATTCCGCTGACACTCGCATCATCCGCGCTTTCTTTTCATCCGAAGGCAGGTTCTGCATCTTTTCTTCCTGCTCCATTTCAGTCAGCTTTTTCGCCGTTTTCCTGTCGATTGCCGCCTGTTCCTCGTCATATCGCTGTTCCGGCGTCTTTTCAGCTTCCGCCTTATCAACATAACGATCACAGTCCTGACATGTCCCTGTTTTCACGTTGCATTCTGAATATCGCTGGCATGAATAGCAAAGTGATGTGATGCTTTCCGGATGTGCCTGCTGCCATTCTTCTTTCTGCTCCTCTTCTGCTTCCTCCTGCTCCCATTCCTCCGGATCTTCCGGTAAATTCATCTGTCCCAGAATTTCTGCTTTCTCTGCTGCTTCTTCGATCTCTTTCTTTGCCTGTTTCACTTCTTTTAATGACAGCCCGCCTTCTTTGTACTTTTCCAGCAGTTCCATCTGCTTATCCTCTGCCATTCCGCTAATTTCATATGCTGCTGAGAAGGTCAGGCGACCTTCTTTCAGTTCTGCCGAAAATTCCGGAATCAAATGCTTGTTAATACTTTCAATCTGTGCAATCTTCGTTCCGGTCGTGTTCATGATTGAAGCGATCACATCACGCAGACGTCCGCTGTCCAGTTTGTACCCCTGAAGCGTCAATCCATTATCCTTCATGTACTGAAGCGATTCCTTCAGGCGTTTTTCCTCTTCCAACATGTCCACGATCGTCTTGTCACGATACGCATTCGCAATGATCAGCTGTACCATTTCTTCATTCTCTTCAGCTGCACTTTTGATCTGGCATGTCACCGTTTCAAAATCTTCATATCCCTTTTCCAGTAACAAATTCAATGCGCGCCATCTTCTTTCCCCGGCGATGATCTTATATTCTCCGCGTTCACACGGTGCATATGCCACTGTCATATTCTCCATCAGACCAACCGCCAAGATCTCCTGTGCCAGCTGTTCAATTCCCGGCATCGAATAAAAATTTCTGTCATTGCTGTAAATCTTCCGGATGCTAATGTCCCGTGTCCGGAATCTTGCTTTCGGTTTCTCTTCTGCTGCTGCCTTGCTGTTTTTATTTAAGGCATCCATTACGCTCCATCCTGCTGCCATGTTTATTCCTCCTCTTTTTCTTTTTTCTCTGGCATGTAAATAGCTTTTGCCACAATTGTAATATCTTTTACATTCATTGTTGTAAGTTTTTCAATTTCTTTCCTAATTTTATCTTTAAATTCTCTTAATGCTGTTAATATATTAAAGCCGAAAACTATAGATACTTCCATATATATATTTGGTCCTTCTGGTGTACTTTCTACTCTTGTT
>ENA-OPNV01000491-OPNV01000491.1-human-gut-metagenome-genome-assembly--contig:-NODE-491-length-23846-cov-5.709092_pt1 | contig 23846 bp, 20 predicted proteins | sample MGYA00241542_ERZ501781 | MGnify/ENA primary metagenome ERZ501781 (study PRJEB25962, sample SAMEA2042609) | human gut metagenome | biome: human gut; feature: human-associated habitat; material: faeces...
TCCTTTACTTTTGTTTTCTTTTCGGGGTTATCTGCCCTCGCGCGCCGCCTTTATGTTTTCGACAAACTTGCGTGCGGTGTCTGTGATGCGCTGATAGTCGCCGGTCTTTGCTCCTGCGGTCAGCGAGCTGCCCGCGCCGACTGCGACTGCGCCCGCCTTAATCCAATCGGCGGCATTATCGACATCGACTCCGCCGGTCGGCATCATCTTCGCGTAGGGTATCGGTCCTCTTATAGCCTTGATTATCTTCGGGCCGAAGACATCGCCGGGGAATACTTTGAGTATATCCGCGCCCGCCTCTTTGACGGTCATTATGCCGGGCATGACGGCAACTCTGTAGCGGTTGCACATCTTCACGGTCTCGGGGTCAAAATAGGGGCTGACAACGAAGTTTGCGCCGGAGAGCATGGCTATTCTCGCGGTCGGCGCATCCATGACCGTGCCTGCGCCGAGAATCATCTGCTCGGGCGTGTAGCGCTTTGCAAGCTCCTCGATAACCTTATCGGCATGGGGAACGGTGAAAGTAAGCTCGATAGCCGCGACGCCGCCCTCGATGCACGCGTCGGCGATTCTGCTCGCCTGATCGGCACTCTCCGCTCTTACGACCGCAACGATGCCGCAGTCCTGTATTTTAGTCAGTATTTGTTCTTTGTCCATTTTTATCTTCCTCTCTTATCTCTGAACTCTTGCGCCTGCGCCGTTCATAACGGCCTCGACCTCGCGTTTACTTGCCATTGAAGTGTCGCCCGGGGTGGTCATCGCCAACGCACCGTGCGCTATGCCGCAGTTGACTGCATACCGAGGATCGCCCTCGGTCATCAGACCGTAGATGAGACCCGATGCGAACGAATCGCCGCCGCCGACGCGGTCGAATATCTCGAGCGAGTCGAGCTTCATACCCTCATAAAGCTTGCCATCCGCCCAGCAGATTGCGCTCCAGTCGTTGACCGTTGCGGTCTTGACGGTTCTGAGCGTTGTTGCAACAACCTTGAAATTCGGATATACCTTAACGGCGTTTTCGATCATCTTGCAGTAGCCGTCAACATTGAGCTTCTTGAGTCCCGCGTCGTTGCCCTCGACCTCAAGGCCGAGGCAGGCGGTGAAATCCTCCTCGTTGCCTATCATGACATCGATATATTTGGCTATTTCGCGGTTGACCTGCTGCGCCTTCTCCTGACCGCCGATACCCTTCCAGAGCGACGGACGGTAGTTGAGGTCATAGGAGACGACGGTGCCGTATTCCTTCGCCTTTTTGACTGCGGCGATAACGGTCTGCGCGCTCGTCTCGGACAGAGCGGCAAAAATTCCGCCCGTGTGCAGCCAGCGGACGCCGAGCTTACCGAAGATATAGTCCCAATCAACATCCTCGGCTCTGAGCTGAGATGCCGCCGTGTTGCCTCTGTCGGACACGCCGACGGCTCCGCGGATTCCGTAGCCGCGCTCGGTGAAGTTGAGTCCGTTTCGGACGTTTCTGCCGATGCCGTCATAGCTCATCCATTTTATAAACGAGGTGTCGACTCCGCCCTGGAGAATGAAGTCCTCTATGAGCCTGCCGACCTCGTTATCCGCGAGGGCGGTTATGACTGCGGTGCGAAGTCCGAAGCAGCGGCGCAGTCCGCGCGCGACATTGTATTCTCCGCCGCCTTCCCAAGCGGTGAAAGATCGAGAATTCTTTATTCTGCCCGCGCCCGGATCGAGGCGGAGCATTATCTCGCCGAGAGATATTTCATCAAACATGCAATCCTCGGGCCTTTTGAGTTCAAGCTGCATAAATTATACTTCCTTTCCTGCCGGATATATTGATGCGGTATTTCCGCGTGGCTTTCATACATAGTTAGTATACGACGAAAACGCAATTTTTACAATAACAAACGCCAAAAAGAGCAGAAAAATCCCCCGGTTTGAAAAATTAAAACCGAGGGATTTGAAATCACATGCTGCGCAGCGTTATATCTTTTTATAAGTGAGCACGCTGAACTGCGCGCTGACGGTGAGCGAGCTCAATTTTTCGAGCTTCTCCCTGTCCTGCTGCGAGGTTTTGTAGCAATAGGGAGTCATATTGAAAAGGTCGGTTATATCCTTCCCGCTTTCGAGCGCAAAAGTGTAGCATATCTTCTCTTCACCGACGAGGTGGAAGCCCTCGATATCACGCGGCGGAACTTCGTTCTCATACGGCGCGTCATACACGGCGCTTTTTAACTCCCACAAATGCTTTTCAAGCGGTATTGCCTTGACGAACACGCCGTCTTTTTTGAGCACGCGCGAAAACTCCTGCGGGCAGGCGGGCGCGAAGATATTTACTATCGCGTCGCATTTGCCGTCGCCCACTGGCAGCTTATATACGCTCGCCACGGCGCGTTCGACTCCGCAGTTTTTCGGCGCCTTTTCGAGCGCGTATTTCGAGATATCCACGCCGAGCGCCTGCGGCTCAAGTCCCGATTCGCCGAGCCTGTTTTTAAAATACGAAGTATACCAGCACTCGCCGCAGCCTGCATCGAGCAGAGTGCCGTCGCGCGGGAAATCCGCCGAAAGAGCATCATAAACAGCCTCGCGCAGAGGCTCATAGAAGCCCTTTGAAAGGAAATCGCGCCGCGCGTTTATCATCAGGCGGTCGTCGCCGTGGCGCTTTGCGCCAGACGAGTTGCTCATCAGCAGATTCACATAGCCTTTTGCGGCGATATCAAAGGTGTGCCCTTGCGGACACACCCATATCTTTTCTTCTTTTTTCAGCTCCTGCGAGCATACGGGACAGCGAAAACTCATTTTACCTGTGCAAATTCCTTTTCTGCGCCTTTGGGGGCAAACATCTCATTGACATTGTTCTTGCCCTTATGATGATAAGGAGCTATTTTAAGTATGATATAAAACGGCACTGCGCCGAGGGTATTGAAAACTATGTCGGTCATGGTGTCCATGAGAGCGAAACGCGCGGGATCTCTGGGCTTAAAGAAAGTTCTCGTATTGTTCGCAGCCTTTGCAAGCTCATACGACCAATGCTGGGAATCGCCGCCCGCTATCTGATCGAAGCTGAACTCGAAGAGCTCCCAGCAGGTGGAGATAAAGAACGAGAAGCCGAGGGCGCAGAGCAGAACTATCGGCAGATCGCACTGCTTCTTGTCGCGCTTCTGCATGGCGGTCGCGAGCTCATAGCCCATGAACACCGCCTCCGCTCCGCCGAGCAGGTGGAGAATCTTATCCCACATAAAGATGGAATAATAGAAGTTCAGGAACGCGCCGCCGAAGGATGCGAGCAGCAGTCCGACAGACGCAACAGTCTGGCAATAAGCCGGAAGCTGGCGCAGGCAGTTTTTCTCGGGCAGAGCCTGGATTATCTCCCAAGCGAACATTCCGACGAGATTTGCAAACAGCTGAAGCGCCATCTGCGTCTTCGGCAGATCCGAGGGCGGGTTGGTAAACAGAAGGCTCACCATCGCGCCTATCATAATCAGACGGAATATCCACCAGACGATGAATTCCGACTTCTTCGCGCTCGACATAAGCCGGCTGAAATAATTTTTCACAAACTTTTCCTCTTTTCTTTGTTTTTCCCTTAAACACACGAGCTAATTATAACATCTGTGAGTTTTATTTTATTCCTAATACACAATATCGGCCTTTTTTGTATTATCCGACAAAAAGCGGGTGCTCAATTTGTATATTCATACAGTTTTCAGGCGAGGGATTTCAGCAGGCGGAAGAAAATATCTTTGAAAGTCAGCGCGCGCACGGCATCGGGCGAGACGATATTATATTCCCCTATCTTCTCGTCGCCGAGGCTCAGCACCACTTTACCGAGCACCTGCCCTTTCTCGACGGGCGCCTGAACATCAACACAGAGCTCGACATCGGTCTTTATCTTGCCCTCCTCGCCTTTTTTGACGAGCACGCTGGCGGCTTTCGGCAGAGACGGATGAATCGAATCGACAACGCCGCCTATGACTGCAACATCGGTTATCAGCGACGGGTCTATCTCGGGCGTGACGGTCGAATAGTTTGCAAAGCCCCAATTGAGCATTGCTTTTGCGCCGTTGAAGCGGTCGTCGCTCGTCTGGCTGCCCATGACAACGGCTATGAGATGCGTGTTTCCGCGCTTCGCGCTCGCGGAGACACAGCATCCTGCCTTCGCCGTTGTGCCGGTCTTGAGCCCGGTCGTGCCTTTGTAGAACCTGACCAACTTATTCGTGTTGACAAGCTCCGTTGCGCCGCCGCGCAATGAGTCCATCCAGATAGTTGTATAGTTCATTATGCGCTCGTGTTTCAACAGCTCGCGTGACATTATCGCGACATCCATCGCGGTGGTCAAATGGGTCGTTGTGGTGTCATCAAGACCTGTGCAGTTATCAAAATGTGTATTCTTCATGCCGAGCTGCCCGGCACGCTCGTTTATCATCGCGGTGAACGCCTCGTCGCTGCCTGCGAGCAGCTCGCCCAGAGCCGTGCAAGCGTCGTTCGCGCTGTAAACAGCAGTAGCCTTGAGCAGATCGTCGACCGTCATCTGCTCGCCCTCTTTGAGCCATATCTGCGAGCCGCCCTTTGAAGCGGCGGAGGCGGAGGCGGTTACGGTGTCGCTGAGCGATATCTTCCCGCTGTCGAGCGCTTCGGTCACGAGCAGGAGGGTCATTATTTTCGTAACGGATGCTGGATAAAGTTTTTCGTCGGCGTTCATGCTCATGAGCACCTTGCCGGAATCCACATCCATGAGCACCGCCGCCTTCGCCTTGACGGTGACGGGCATCGGCTCGTCGGCAAAGCTCACGCAGCAGCAAGAGAACATCAGCAGAAGAACAAGGGCGGCGCAGAGCACCGTTTTCAGCTTACGGTTCATAACATCATCTCCCGAAAATCAAAAGCGGATATAAAAACAGTATTAAAGATATATGCCGATTATCTGCATCTTAGCCCCGCGGACTTGCACAAGAGGGCGAAATGCTGTATAATTTCACTGCAAAACTCAAAGGAAGGGCGGCTTTTGCCGCGGTGATGATATGAAGGTCGCATTCTGCACTCTCGGGTGCAAGGTCAATCAATATGAATCGCAGTCGATGGAGCAGGCGCTGATAAAGCGCGGCTTTGAATGTGTCGGGGCGAGCGAAGAGGCGGATGTCTACATAGTCAACTCCTGCACCGTAACCGCCGAGAGCGACCGCAAAACGAGGCAGAATGTGCGCCACCTGCGAAAGCTGCATCCGGACGCCGTTATAGTGCTCACGGGCTGCATGCCGCAGGCGTTCCCCAAGGACGCGCGTCTGCTCACCCAGGCGGATATCGTCACCGGCAACCGCTCGAACAAGCAGATTCCCGACATGATCGATGAATTCTTCCGCACGCGTGAGAGGATAGTGCGCATAGCTCAGCACGAAAACGGCGAAAAATTCTCGGGCGAGCTGATAAACGATTTTCGCGAGCGCACAAGGGCGACGGTCAAAATCGAGGACGGCTGCAACCGTTTCTGCTCCTACTGTGTCATTCCGTATGCACGCGGGCGCGTGCGTTCGAAGCCGCTCGAAGACATAAGAGAAGAGATATCCTCGCTCGAAAAGAAAGGCTTCTCGGAGATAATTCTCGTCGGCATAAACCTTTCGGCATACGGCACGGACTGCGGGGCGAGCATATGCGACGCGGTCGAGCTCGCCGCATCGTTCGATGGGATAAAGCGCGTGCGTCTCGGCTCTCTCGAGCCCGACCACATGACCCCGGACGTTACAAAAAGGCTGGCTGAATGCAAAAAGCTCTGCCCGCAGTTTCACATATCGCTCCAGAGTGGATGCGACAAGACGCTAAAGCGCATGAACCGCCACTACACCGCCGCCGAATACGAAGAACTCTGCACAAGGCTCAGAAGCGAGTTCGAGGACGCGACGCTGACGACGGATGTCATGGTCGGCTTCTCGGGCGAGACTAAAGAGGATTTTGAGATTTCGCGCGATTTCGTCAGGAAGATAGGCTTCGAAAAAGTTCACGTATTCCCCTATTCACGCAGGGCAGGCACGCGCGCAGCGGAGTTCCCGGATGTCGTTGAAAACGCCGAAAAAGAGCGCAGAAGCCGCGAGATGATCGCGGCGGCAGGCGAAGTTCGGCATGAATTTTTAGAGAGACAAATCGGCAGAACGGTCGAGGTGCTGTTTGAAGAGAAGCTGCGCGACGGCAGCATTCAGGGCTACACGGCGAACTACACGCCGGTCAGAATAAAGAGCGGCTGCACGCACGGTCTGCGCAAAGTAAAAATCACCGCCTGCGGCGATGACTGGTGTGAGGGCGAGCTGATATAACAAAAACGGCGCCGCAAATTCCAATTGCCCGAACCGATAAAAGGCGCCTTACAATAACATAAAAAACCGACCTATAAACACATAGGTCGGTTTAACTTTTTATATCTGCAAAAGCAGTGCGGATATATTTATTTAAGTATCCTTCTGAGCTTGCTGCTCAGGCGCAGGCAATAGAATGTAATCAGCTTTGACAGGGCATAATCATAGAGCAAAAATGCGATTATGCCGAGCAGCGCTATCGCGGGTATCGCCCACTTGCCGAGAAAATCCGGCAGGTCTGGGTCGATGCCCATAAATTTTACCATCAGAAAATACGAAAGCGACATAACGACCGAAAAGGTCAGAATTTTTATAATATACTCGACTGCGCGCGGCGTTTTGCTCTCGAGCACGGATTTGAGCACGGGATAATAGCCGAAAAAGACTGCGTAAATTATCGCCGCCTCTTTGTTCGGGACAACTATCAGCGACAGCAGGGACACCGCCGCCCACACGCCGAGCGCCCATTTTTTGTTTATCTCAATGACTATGACCGCGACGAACAGACCCGATATCGCGGGGAGCGCCAGCTCGAGATTCGGGATAATCGAGACTAACGCCATCAGAGCGACAGACAGCGCCGAAAAGACGGCGCTGAGAGCTATTTTGGATGTTTTCTTCATTTCGCGTTTCATATATCAGCCTCAACAGCACGGGATAAGATCGCCGCCCATGCACTCGCAGCAACAGTCGGCGCAGAGCAGACCGGAGCAAACATCGCAGGCACTGCATCCGCTCGACGATTTGCGGGCGCTGCGGAAGCCGCCGTTTTTCGACGAATCGAGATTTTCCTTTGCCGCCGCATATTCGCGGTTGTTGGGATCCATTCTGCACGCGCGGTCAAAGTTCTCCGACGCATAGTCGAGCCAGCCGCGTCTCTGCTGAGCCGCGCCCTTGAGATAATACCACTCTGCAGCGCGATACTGCTCGGGAATTCCGTCGAGCAGAACCAATGCGTCCTCTATCCTGCCGCTGCGTATTTTTTCGCGTATATCGGACAGGTCGGACATATTGCCCGCATAAGACGAGGAGTGCGAAGACGATGAGGATGAAGAGCCGCCGAGTCCGCCCCGGAGCATGACTATCTGGTCATACGCGTCATTGAGCTCCTGCATTTTGCCGTCGTCCGACGAGTCGCTGTATTTGCGGGCGAGCTCGCGATAAGCGTTTCTTATCTGCTCGTCACTCGCCGTGTCCGGTACTCCGAGAACCGAGAACGGATTCTTTTTCATTCTTCACACCCTCTTTCTTTCTGAATACTTCCGTCTGCGAAGCAAACATTCCGTCGCAGACCACATTTTCTATTATATCCCCGAATCGGTTGAACTTCAGTCCGTTCAGTGCGTTCGCCGTCTCGCACGCCGTGAGGTCAAGACGCTCTTTGGCAAATTTTCTGAACTCATCGCCCGAGAGGCTGTTTGCATCGGGGAATTTTGCTTTTAGCGGATTATATGACCCGCTCTTTATATCCTTTTCGATATCGTCAACGGCATCGAGCAGATATATCCACCTGCCCAGAAGATAGCCGAAACGCCACAGCTGTATTTTGTCCTCGCCGTAGTATCCCTGAGAGAATATTGCGGCGAGCATCTTACCGGACGGATCCGCCGCCTCGTCGAGCGACGCCGTGCCGGATTTTTCGATTTTTTGCTGTTCTTCCATTGCGGCGGCGACGGCGCGGTCGAGCATCTCCTGCCGTCTCGCGGCTTTTTTGTGCATGAGCGAAAGCGCGGGCTTTATAAGCCGGCACGCAAGGCGTTTGAAGAATCCGCCGTCCGCGATATCGTCGAGCAGTTTATAATAAGAAACGATTATAACGACATCGGCACTGCGTTCGAGTTCCGCATCTTCGGTACATTTGAGGCACTTCTTCGCGGGATTCACGCAGCAGCGTCCTTTTTCAAATTTTCCGCACTGCTCCTGAAGAGCCAGGCGAACTATCGAAAGAAAAGTGAAATCATAGCTCAGAAGCATTCTCGCTATCGGGGTATAGAGTCTGCCGAGCACTCTGCACTCGGAGCAGTATACGCCGCGGTAGAGCTCATAATCCTTGATTTTGAGCTCGGGCTTGAAAGCTTTGATATAGCCTGTCATCTTTTCCCCCAAAAAGTTTTCTGTGTCTCTTTAGCTTATTTTATATCAAAGAACCACAAAATCGGTTAACGCTTTGTAAACTTTTTGCTTCAATCCTTGCAATAGTGCTTTTTCAGATGCTTTACCGCCTTCTCGTAGCCCTCAAAGCCGAAGCCTATATATGTTTTGACGCAGGCAGGGGTTATATATGAATTCTCGCGGAACTCCTCGCGCGCGGAAATATTTGACAGATGCACTTCGACCGTCGGAATACCGACCGCCTTGAGCGCGTCATGTATCGCGATGCTCGTATGAGTATAAGCCGCGGGGTTAATTATTATCGCATCGACTTTTTCATAATACGCCTGCTGGATTATGTCAACGAGCGCGCCCTCGTGGTTCGACTGAAAAAACTCCGGCTCCATGCCGTTCTCTTCGCAGCGCGCGCGGATATATTCAACAAGATCGTCATAAGTCTGCCTGCCGTAGATATCCGGCTCCCTTATGCCGAGCATATTCATATTGGGTCCGTGAATAACATAAACCTTCATTTATAACCTCTTCCTTTCAGAATTGAATTGATTTATTGCCTGTTCGGTGATAAAATTACTTCGTAAAGATAAAATCCGTGGCGCAGGTCACAACAGGAGTGAAAATATGATATACACGATTGAAAACGAATTTCTTCGCGTCAGCGCGGAGAACGACGGAGCACAGCTGAGCTCCGTAGAGCTCAAGGAAAACGGAAAAGAGTTTCTCTGGCAGGGCGATCCGTCTGTCTGGTACGGCAGAGCCCCAGTTCTCTTCCCGATAATCGGTCAGCTCTTGGACGGAAAGTATCGCTACAGCGGGCGCGAATACGAGATGCCGAAACACGGCTTCGCGCGCCACTCGGTGTTTGCTCTCAAAGAGCAGAGCGGAGATTCCATGACCTTCTCCCTCGCTTCAAGCGACGAGACGAGAAAGTGCTATCCGTTCGAGTTTGAGCTGCTGATAAAATATTCCGTCAGCGGGCACACACTCCGCTGCACGAGCACAGTCATAAACAAGACCGACGACGAGATGTATTTCTCAATCGGCGCGCACCCCGGCTTCAACTGCCGCATAGGCGACGCGATAGAGTTTGAAAAAGACGAAAATCTTCGCACGATGAGAATAGATTCAAGCTCCATTCTCATGGATGAGACTTTCCCGGTAGAGCTCGAAAACGGGCGTACGATAAGGCTCACAGAGCATATTTTCGACAAGGACGCGCTTATCCTCGAGGGACTTAATTCAGAGAGCCTGCGCCTCGTAAGCGGCGACAGAACTATAAAATTCACCTTCGGCAAAGCGCCATATCTCGGAATATGGGCGAAGCCCAACGCGCCGTATGTCTGCCTTGAGCCGTGGTACGGAGTCAACGACAGCTGTGACAAAAAAGACTCTATAGCCGAAAAGCGCGGCATCGAAAAGCTCGAAAAAGGCGAAACTTTTTCGTTCGACTGGACAGCCGAGCTTGAGGGCTGAAAAAATTATATCTGACTGCCGTTTTCGCGGCAGTCATTTTTTATGCCTTGAAGCGGTAACCCGCGCCCCAGACGGTTTCGATATACTGTGGGTTGGAGCTGTCCGTCTCGATTTTATCGCGGATCCTGTTGATATGGACGGTGACGGTCGAGGTCTCGCCTATCGCATCGAGTCCCCATATTTTATCGAATATGGCGTCCTTGCTGTAGACCACATTCGGGTTTGATGCGAGGAACGTGAGCAGGTCGAACTCCTTGTTCGTGAGCGTGACCTCTTTCTCGTTGACAAAAACGCGGCGGGCGTGGGTATCTATCGAAAGCTTGCCGACATTTATAATATAATTAACAGGCTCTTCGCCCTTTGAGGTCAGACGCTCATAGCGGGAAATGTGCGCCGTGACGCGCGCGACAAGCTCGGAGGGGCTGAACGGTTTGGTTATATAGTCGTCCGCGCCGATACCGAGTCCTCTTATCTTGTCTATCTCGTCCTTCTTCGCCGAGACCATGAGCACTGGGCACTCCTTGTGCTTGCGTATCTGGCGACAGACCTCGAAGCCGTCAATCCCGGGAAGCATGACATCGAGTATCACGAGATCATAGTCAGAGCCGAGCGCCTTATCGAGTCCGCTCTTTCCGTCAAATTCTATCTCAACCGTATAGCCGTTCGCCTCGAGATAATCGCGCTCGAGTTCGGCTATATTTTTTTCGTCCTCGACAACAAGAATCTTTTTGCTCATTTTTCGTTCCTCCTATTTTGCCTGCGGCAAATCTATTATCACCTTGAGTCCGCCGAGCTCGCTCTCATCCGCGCGGATGGACGCGCCATGTCGGTCGGTTATCTGCTTTGTTATCGCGAGGCCGAGGCCGCTTCCGTTTTTGTGACCCGTCCGCGCCTTGTCGCCTCTGTAAAAAGTTTCGAATATCTTATCGCGTTCGTCCGCCGGGACACCCTGACCGTTGTCTTCGATAGATATCTCGGTGTGTCCGTCTTCGCCGTTTCTGACGGAAAGCATTATTTTAGCCGTTCCGTCCTCCGCGCCGTATTTGCGGCTGTTGTCGATAAGATTGTTGAGCACGCGCCTGAACTGGGCGGGATCGATATTTATCTCCCTGTCCTCGCCGCACTCGAAGTTATATATAAACTCTATGTCAGCCTCGCCGAGGGTGTCGGCGACATAGGCGGTATATTCCTCGAAGAAGTCCTTCGCCTTTATCTTTTCAAAATAAAACGGCACTTTGTCAAGGCTGAGCTTCGAGAGCATCGAAAGCTCGGAAACGAGGGTGTCCATGCCCTGCGCGGTGTCATAAATGACCCCGACATAGCGCATCTTTTTCTCGTCCGTGTCGGCGATACCGTCGAGTATGCCGGAGGCGTAGCCTTTTATAGTGGTCAGCGGAGTGCCGAGATCGTGTGAGATGCCGGCGATAAGCTGCATCCTGTTCTCTTCGTATTTCTGCTGCTGTTCGACCGACTCCTTGAGCCGCTGGCGCATCTCTTCAAAGTCCGCGCAGACCTGACCTATCTCATTTTTGGAGCTGTAGGGCACTTTATAGTCGAGGTTGCCGTCGCGCAGCTCATGGGTAGCCGTCTGGAGTATGGTCATCGGCTCCATAATGCTCTTGAGCATGAGAATGACGAGCAAGCCGTTTGTTATGATTATCGCGACGACCGCAACGACCGCTGCGATGGCGATGATGTTATTGCCCTTTATCGGTATGCCGGAGCTGCCGCTGTAGATGCTGGGGCTGACTATTGCGTTTAGATTTTTGTTGACTACAATTATTTTTACAATACCCTCGCCCTCGACGGAAAAGACATCGGTGACGACCGTTCCGCTGTCGTCCGAGGTGACGAACGGGCTGTTTATATCGCTCAGGCTCTTGCCGCAGATATCAATGACCGCGCCGACCATCTCATAGACATCCGCTTCTACAGTCTTGTATATTATCTCGTCGTTCGCGAGAATCATAATATCCGAGCCGTCTCTCTGAATATTCGCACATGCGCCGAGAACGGCATCGCTTATTCTGTCCTCCATGCCGCTGCCTGACTTGGTTATCCCCGCTCTGAGCGGAGCGATACGCTTTTTATCCATCGCGCCGAGCCTGTCGGTATCGCTCTTTTTCGGAGTCTTTATCTTGTCCTCAAGCGACGAGACATTGAACTGCGTCTTATAAAGCAGATAAGAGCCGAACGACGGGTCGAACGACATCTTCGATGTCGAAAAATATGTTATGGACAATGTGGTCAGCAATATGACCGCGGTTATAATAGCCACGGGGACGATGACCATAAGCATATTCGACACGACAAGTTTGTTTCTGATAGACATATTTTTGAGCACGGATATTCTCCTTTTTTGAAAAGGTTTTCCACCGCCGCAAACGCGGAATATCGAGGCATCTGCGGTCAAAAATAAGCTCGGTGATGATATTGAAAAACGGGTTTCGCTATGTCTTTGTCTTTCTCCTCGGCGCGGTAATATACAACCTCGTCGAGGTGATTTTCCGCGGCTACACGCACTGGTCAATGTCCGTAGCCGGCGGCTCGGTGCTGCTGATTTTTTATCTTCTGAGCGACTGGCTCGCTGCGCTTCACCCCGTGATAGGCGGCATGATAGGTGCGCTCGTGATAACCTGCATCGAGCTTATCGCCGGGGTGATATTCAACATTCTGCTCAGGCAGGATGTCTGGGACTATTCAAATATGCCGCTGAATTTTCTCGGGCAAATCTGCCTGCCGTTTTCGGCGGTTTGGTTCATTCTCTATTTCCCGGCGGAATATCTGTGCCTTGCGCTCAAAAGAAAAATTGAGCCGAAAGAGCGAAATCAGTTCGAGGCGATGTAGTCGGCGATGCCGTCTACCGTCGCCTGGGCGAGCCTCTCCTGGACGGAATCCGACCAGAGGAGCTTGCACTCTCTGATATTGCTGACGAAGCCGTATTCTATGAGCACGGCGGGGCACTCCTCAATTCTCGTCACGCGGAACGGATACATATTCGTGCCGCGGTCTATCTTGTTCAGAGTCGCCGAGCCTGCACCGGAATATATGCTGCTCTTATAGGCGGAGACTATCCGTTTATGAACAGCTGACGCCAGCGGGAACGAATATGCCTGATAGTAATATGCCGTAGTACCCATCGGGCTTGCGCTCTCGCTCGAGTCGCAGTGGACAGCGATAAACATATCGGGGTTCTTCGTCCTGCCCATATTCGCACGGGCGTCGAGAGAAACATATGTGTCATTAGAGCGTGTCATAATGACTGTTGCGCCGCGGGCTTCGAGCTTCGCTTTTATCTTCTGGGCGAGGAGCAGATTTATCTGCTTCTCGTATTTTTTGGAGCTGTTGGGGTTATATGCGCATATAGCGCCGGAATCGTTGCCGCCGTGACCCGCATCTATCATAATGACACTGCCGCTGAGCGACGAAGCGGGCTTCGCCTTAATCTTGAGTGTAAGACAGCCGTCCGAAGTATAGCCGACGGAATAGCCGTAGAATCTGCCGGGAGTCCTGAGAGTCAGGCGCAAGGTCAGTGTTTTCGCCTTGCTGTCCGTTATCCACTGGGCGGCGGAGACTATCTTGCTACCGGAGACATTGATTTTGCCGACAACATTGCCGGAATGGCTGAAGGTGATATCAACATATTTTCCGTTGAACGCCGTCACGGCATAGAGCGAACCGCCCGAAGCCTGAGACGAGGGGATATATGACTGGTTCTTGACCGCGACATTGAACGGAACCTTCCAGGTGAAGCCGAATTTTATAGTAGTCGCGTCGGAGTTTGAAGAGCTCGAAACTACAGACACTTTGTTCTGCGGAAGATTATATCCCTGAGCTATCAATTTTGTCTTGCTCGCAAGTATATTTCTGCCACTAGCGAGGCGGTAATATTTGCTGCCGCCGTAAGTGTATTCGCTCGAAATATAATCAAACGTTCCCGCCGGGAGCGGAGAGCTGTAAGGCACGCAGTCGTCAACTACATTCGCGGGCATCGTCTCGCAGAGCGAGGTTATCTCGCACATCTTCGATCTGCCCGCAACGCCCGCATAGGCGTAAGGAGTGAGCATCTTTGACGGGTCGAAATCGACATTGCCGCCCGTGCCACCGTCGGTAGTGTCGGACGGTCTATCGGTTGACGGATGCTCGGTGGTATCGGGCTGGGTCGGGGTCGGCTCGGGAGTCGGAATGACCGCGCTGACGCTGACGCTCGCGCCGCTCATTGTGGCGGAGAGTCCGTTGAAGCTCGCGTATACTTTTATTCTTCCGAGCGACTGCACTTTTGACGTGCTCGCGGGAATTGAAATCTTGCCGCTGTAGACGGCGAAATCCGAGTTTTCGTCGAGCTTTGTGCCGTTTTCGTCCTGAACGAAATTAGACTGCTGCTTGAGCTTCACTTTCGTGCCGCCGAGGCTCGCCGTAACATTCGAGCCCTTGAGCGCGGTCGCGGTGACGGTGATGCTGCTGCCGCCCGGCACCTCCATAGATTTTGTCGGGGTTATCGACTCGAGTATTTTTATTTCATATGTAACGGTATATTTATGAGTCTTGCCCTTATGTTCAAAGCTGAACTCGTTCTTTCCGACCTTGAGTTCGGACTCGAACGAGAAATCGCCGTTTGCTTCGCGTTTTACATCGTTGCCGTTGAGCTTCAAGGGGCTCAGCGGGCTGCTTGAGCCTGTAAAGGTTATTTTCGATTCGTTTGTGGTCTTTGTGCTGCCCTCAAAATTTCTGAGTTCAAATTCCTTTTCAAGCTCTTCGCGGCTGCGCTCCGCGATATATTTGAGAATTGCCGAAGCGAGTGAATTATCCGACGAAAAAAACTCATAGTCATACATGACCGTTCCCACGCAGGAGTCGAGCGAATCGCAGGCATCGAGCTGTTCGGTTATCATCATCGCCTCATCCGTGCCGTCGGACGCAAAGAGATTCGCACGCACAGCCGCCGCGAAGCTCAGCCCGCTCCCGCGTGCGGAGTCGTTCACCTGTTCGAGCGAAGAGACATATTTTTCGCCCGCCGAGGACTTGTCCGTCGGGAAGCTTATAAGAAAATCCGCAAATCTTGAATCGAGCACGGCCGCGCAGTCCGCCGCGTTTGAAGCATCGACAAAGAGCGCCGCACTGACTTTTTTATTTTCGGAATGGAGAGTGCCGACAGCGTTCTTTCTCTGCTCGGCGGTCATATCGCCGGAGAACGCCACGCAGTCGAAGCTGCTTCCGAGCGAAGATAATTCGTCTTTTCCGAACTCGGTGCCGCCGTAAACAAGGCAGACATAAAGACCCTGCTCTTTCGCCTTTTCGGAGAGTGCTGAGAGGACATCTATTTTCCCGTCCGAGCAGGCAAAGCCGCTCTCTTCGGGGACTGCAATAAACACTGAATCAAAGCCCTTGTTTTTTATATTTTCCGCCGCTTTCGCTATTATATCGGAGTTTGTCTTTGTATCGAAAGAGGACGAAAGACCGAGCTTGTCCGTTCTGACGAAAATTGCGGAAAGCTTCGCGGGGCGCGAGGTGACGAATTGGACATCGCTGCCATCGTCGCCGGTAACTTCTGTCGTGCCCGGCTTTTTGCCGCCGAGGAACGACAGGATTTTATCTGTTCCGACTATGCCCGCGCTCACCGCCATGCTGACGAGCAGCAGGACAGCGACGGACATTACTATTACGGCATTTCTCTTTCCCTTCGTCATTTCATTTGCCCTCCGTCAGAAAAGTTTTCACCAAAAAGGATGTGATATCCCCAATTTATAATAAGACAGTATACATTATAACATATTTTCGAGATTTTGCATTTCTTTTTTTGCGTTTTCGTTGATTTTTCCGAACATATATGAATATGAAAAAAGCGCGAATCCGCAATAGGCATTTAGCGGACGGACGAAAGACAGCTGGCGGGCGATAATATCACTGTTCTCCGCCCACTCGGAGCTCCCCGACCGGGCATTTTTATCCTGAGTCCCGCATTTATAGGCGGCAAGACCCCAGATTATCCCAACGCGCCCGTCGGAGACAGAAGCCCAACGTTTTGCAGTCTTTTCAAACGGCAGAGACTGATTTTCAAAGCCGAAATAGACCTGCGGAATAATATAATCGGCGTAACCAGGAGTGGAGAGCCACAGCTCAACATCCGCGAACAGGACGTTTTCGTTGCCATCGATGTTGCCCGCGGGGCTTATCGAAAATATTTTGTCCCTGCCGTAGCTTTTGACGAGCGAATAAAGACCCGCCGCAAACGCGCTGACGCTGTCGCGCCGCCACTCGTTGAGTCCTTTATCCCCGCCGCCGGAGACATAAGCTTCATATTCCGCGCGGTCTATGCTCTCGTCGCGCGTGGGATAGAAATAGTCGTCGATATGTATGCCGTCGACCTCGTAGCCATCCAAAATTTCGCGCACGCCGTCATATATCAGCGCGTGGACATCGGTTGACGCGGGGTCGAAATATATTCCGTTTTTGAGCTGGATAACTGCATCCGTGCCAATGAACTTTTTCGCCGGGCTCCCCTGCGGCAGAGAGTCAATATTATCGGACGAGCTGACGCGAAACGGGTTTATCCACGCATGAATTTTGAGTCCGGCTCTGTGGGCGCATTCGACCATCACTTTCAGCGGATCGAAGCCCGGGTCGCTCCCCTTGCAGGAATATTTTGACCACGGGAAAAGCTTCGACGGATAGACGGCATCGGCAAAGGCGCGGACATGGACAAAAACCGTGTTGAGCTTCATATCCGCGACATTATTAAACATCTCCTCAGCCCGCTCGCGGAATTTTTCTTCGCCCTGAGCTGCATCCGGCAGCTCGTAGCAGCTTATCCACACGGCGCGAATCTCATCAGGCTTCGGAGTGTAAACGGCGGAAGTTTCCGTTGTGCTATTGCTCGTCTGTTCCGGAAGTTTTGCAGGAATCCGGGCGCATGAGCAGAGCAGGCAAAAAAGAACAATGCAGGCAAAAAGGCGTTTCATTTTTTATTTCTCCTTTGTTTTTTGTCTGCTACATATCTATGCGTATCCCGCATAAAAAAGTCAGAAGCCGCTGCAAGACACAGCGGCTTCAATAAAAAATATATCTTATTTTATATTCCCGTCAATGACATCACGCAGGCTCACGCCGTCGAGATATTCGTTGATGACGCGCTCGAGTCCCTGCCAAAGCGGAAGGGTCAAACAATCCGCGCAGCGCGGGCACTCGTTGGACTTACTGTCAAGGCACGCCACGGGCGCAAGGCTGCCCTCGGTGAGGCGCAGTATATCGCCGACAGGGATATCCTCCGGCTCGCGCGCAAGGCGGTAGCCGCCCTGGAATCCGCGCGAAGTCTTCAAAATCCCGTCGCCCGTTAAGGCGGGCACAATCTGTTCGAGATATTTTTTCGATATATCCTGCCTTGCGGCAATATCCTTGAGAGCAACGAAGCCGTCGCCCTGATTTTCATACAAATCGATAAGCAGACGCATGGCATAGCGTCCCTTTGTGGAGATCTTCAATCAAATCACCTCTTTTTGGCGAGTATAGCACAAATTCCGCCGATTTTCAAGCAATCAGTCGATAACGACCTCTCTGTGCAGCTCGGACGAGTCATATATCGCCTGCATTATTTTGGAAGTTCCGATGGCGAGATCGATATCGGCGCGGTTATGCTCATGATTTATAACGCAGTCGACGAACGAATTTATCTCCGCTTCGTAGAAATTGTTCGTTCTGAACTTCGGCTCGCTGCGCATGAGCATGCCGTTCTTGACGGAATAAATAACAAAGCCCTCGCCGTATTCGAGCCTTATGCCCGCCTTGTCGCCGATGAAATCGATATATGTCTCATCCTCGCCGATGTTCTCCGCCCACGCGCCGTTGAAGGTTATGGTCGGACCGTCGGTTCTGACAATGCCGGTTACGGAATCGTCAACATCGAAAACGCCGTCCTTGTCGGCGGTATTCTCCGCCCACATGTTCGTATAGACATAGTCTTTTATGTTCTTGCCGAGCTTGCAGAACGCCTCGCCCGATGCGGTCAGGGGCTTGGGCTCGCCGCAGCAATAGAGAATGAGGTCGAGATAATGGACGCCCCAGTCTATCAGCGCACCGCCGCCGGACGCCGCCTTGCGTGTAAAGTCGCCGCCGATGCCGGGGATGGAGCGATTCGCGCGGAAGCTCGCATAGACATGGTAGACCTCGCCGAGCTCGCCCGCATCTATAAGATCCTTTATATGATTGACTGCGTTGCCGAAGCGGTTGCACACGCCGATGCTGAGAATTCTGTCCGTCTCATGGGAGACTCGCTGCATCTCGAGTGCCTCGGAGAGCACGCGCGCGGCGGGCTTCTCGCTGAGAACATCCTTGCCCGCTCGCATGAAGTCTATAGCTATGACCGAGTGCAGGTCATTATGGGTGCAGACGGAAACCGAATCAAGCTCCGGGTCGTCAAGTATCTCGTGATAGTCATAGACCGCTTTTCCACAGCCGTATTTTTCGACCGCAGCGTCCGCTCTCTCGGGGATAATATCGCAGAAATACTTTATCTCCGCCTTTTCGTTTTTCATATATGCGGGGATATGCGCAGAGTTCGCTATCGCGCCGCAGCCGATTATCGCAACCTTGATTTTTTCTGACACTGAAACTCCTCCGTTTCAAGTTTATTTATCTATACACAATAATACCAAGACGGGCGCCAAAAGTAAACTCCGGCACAAAAAATATATACTTTTTTATTTTTTCGTTTAAATCGGACATTTTTTGCTTATTTGTTTCTTGTCTTTTCTCAGTGCAGGTTATATAATACAATTACATAATTGTTTCAATTTTTATCTGGAGATGATGAAGTGAGCAAAGTATCCGATTTTCTCAACTCAAAAATCGTCAAGAGCGATGTCGGAGAAGAAACCGTACTGACTTGGAAAGAGACGCTCTCTTATGCCCTCGGCCGCGGCGCGCAGGGCATGAACACGAGCATGACCAGTTCAAAGTACATAAACTTCTTCCTGACCGATGTTCTTTTCAAAAAACTCCCGAACCCAATGGGCGTTGCGTCAAAGATCAGATTTTTCTGCGGCATCTTCGACGCGATAAATGACCCGATGATGGGCGTTCTTGTTGACAAAACAAGGACAAAGGACGGTCAGATGCGACCCTATATCAAGTGGGCGCCGCTGTTCGTTTCGCTCGTCATGGTGCTGTTCTTCGTCGGCAGCGCAAACGCGAGCCCTGTGTTCAACATCATTTACACGACCTTCCTTTTCGTCATGCTCGACGTCACCTACACGGCGTTTGATATCCCGATGGGCGCTCTCGCCTTTTCGATAACCCCGAGCGGAATCGAGCGAACGAAGCTCTTCGGAGTCAGCTCAATAACCCGCTCCGTCGTCGGCGCTCTGCCGCAGGTTTTCGTCGCGGGCGCTGCTCTGCTCCCCTATTTCAAGGATCACACCCCGCAGGCATATCTGACATCCGCGATAATCTCCGCCGTGTGCATAGTCGTGCTCACGCGCCTTACATATCACAACACACGCGAGCGCGCCCAGCACCAGTCCGACACGCCGAGCGTCAAGGAGTGCTTCGCGCTCCTGTTCAAGAACCGTCCTCTGCTCATGCTCTTCTTTGCAAATATCTTCTTCCTTATCTGCAAGATACCCGAGCAGATTTCGTTCTACTTTGTCGCCGACCTTCTTTTCAACAGAAAATACAACGTCTTTATAGATGTTATCAAATTCCCGGGCTTCCTGCTCGCGGGTATTCTCGTGCCCAAGATAGTCGAAAAGCTCGGCAAGCGTGCAGACTCGCGCAGATTCTTCCAGATCTGCTGCGTCAGTGCAATAGTGCTCCACCTGCTCTTCGCGCTGACCACCTACGGCGGTCTCGTCAACAAGCCCGCAGGTCAGTCCGCTTCGATATTCACGGCTATTCTTGTTATTCTCTTTACCGGTCTTACCACCATCCCGCTTGAGTTCAAGAACCTCATGCAGAAAGAGATGGAGGCCGAGACGGTCGACTACATCGAATGGAAAACAGGACGCCGCGTTGAGGGCATCATGCTCTCTATAATGAGCTTCACGGGAAAGATTGAGAACACCTTCGCTTCGTCCATCGGCATCGCCATTCTCGGCGTTGTCGGCTATGTCAGCCACACAGAGGGCTCACTGATTCAGAACCACAACACCAATCTCGCGCTGTTCGCAATGACAACGATAGTCCCAGCAATAGGCTATCTGCTCATGCTCATACCTATACACTTCTATAACATCACCGGCGAAGGACACAGAAAGATGATGTCCGAAATCGCCGAACGCCGCGCATCTATAGCAGCCGAGACTGCCGCCGAGATGCAGAGCGCAGGAGAGACAAAATGAACCCACGCTTCGTTTTCATAGCCGATACCCACCACTTCTCGCGCACCCTGTCTGACGGCGGCGAGGCATATGCCTACCGCAGCGAATCGGATCAGAAGTGCCTCGAAGAGACGGGCGAGATAATCGACGCGGCTTTTGAGAAGATACTCGAAGACCCGCCCGCCGCAGTGATGATAGCCGGAGATTTATCCGACGACGGCGAGCGCATATGCCACGAGGAGTTCCGCGAAAAGCTGCGCGAGCTTCAAAAGCATGTTCCCGTATATGTCATAACCGCGACGCACGACTGGTGCTGTGACGAGAATCCGCGCAGATTCACGGGCAGCGAGGTCACAAACGACGTTGAGACAGTCCCGCACGAGGAGCTGAGCGAATTCTATCGCGAATTCGGGCTCGACCGCGCGATAAGCTCATACAAGACACATCTCGGCATATACTCATATGTCGCGCAGATTGCCGACGGAGTCCGCCTGCTCGCGCTCAACGACGACCAGAACGGCAAAGGGCGCGCGGGCTACACACCCGACCACATGGCGTGGGTCGAGGAACAGATACGCAAGGCAAAAGAGGACGGTCAGCTGATGATCGGCATGGAGCATCACCTGCTCATCGCGCACATCCACCCGTTCATCACGAGCGGCCACTGCGTCGGCGACCGAGAAGAGGTTGCCGCGAAATTAGCGGACGCAGGGCTTCGCTATATGTTCGTCGGTCACTCACATATTCAGAGAATAGATACATTTGTATCACCCTCGGGGAATCCGATAACGGAAGTGAATATAGGCTCGCTGTGCGGCTATCCCGCGCCGATAGTCAATGTCACTGTAACGGACGACAACCGCCTGCACATAGTCACGGAGCATCTTGAGAGCTTCGAGGGCGCAGACGACGCGCAGGAGTTTTTGAAAGCGCACGCGGTGCAGATGATAGACCTGCCGCTCAAGGGCATACTCGTTAGCCGCGAAGAGTTCGGCAAAAGGCTCGACGCGCTCGGCGCGAACGGCAAGAAAATATCAGCGCTGCGTCCGATAGTAAAGCCGATAGCAAAGCTGCTGCTCGAATCCGATGTGATGAGCTTCTACAAAAAAGTGAACCGCCTGACCTTCGGCAAAATTCTCCGCAAGGAGGACGCCGAAGAGCTCGCGGACATGAAAGTTATCGACATTGTTCACAATGTCCTGCTCTCGTTCCTCGACGGCGGCATGAACAGAGTCGAGAGGGACAGCGCATACTACCGCCTCGTCACCGGGACGATATCGATTCCCTCGCGGATAATGAAAAACAACTCGCTGTTCAGAAAGCTAAACGAGTGCGCCGACGCGATACTCACGGGCAGCGACCCCGACCCCGAGGACGCAATAATATAAAAAATACAGGGCTTCCGTTAAAAATCGGAAGCCCTGTTTGATTTTCTGCTGTCAATGGAAATCCCACGAATCGATATCGGCATAGACATCGTTGATATGATTCGCGTTGCCGTATTTCAGCGTGCGCGTGTATATCGCAAGCCCCGAACGGTAGCAAAGCGGGACGAACGGCATATCGGCATTGAACGCATCTATAAATGTGTTCACATCGGACGAGCCTGCGAGAAACGCCGAATACGCAGTGCTCGCGGCGCCCGAAGTGTTGATGCCGTAAGCCACGCTGCCGCCGCTCTTGAGAAGCGGCGAAAGGCTCATATTCTCGGTGAGCTTGACCTCGCCTATATACATATCATATTTGCCGGACGCGACCGCCGAGCGGTAATCTTTTTCGCTCAGCGCGCTGACGGTGACGGAAATTTTGAGCTTTTCGAGCATCTCTTTTATGCTCTGCGCCGCCGCCGATTTGAAGCCGTTGTCTTTGTTGACGACTATCTTGAGAGTGAGCTGTTTTTTGTTTGCGTCCGCGCGCACGGCGTCATTTTTTGAAGTATATCCCGCCTCGTCAAGCAGCTTTCCCGCCGCTTCGAGGTCGGTTTTGACTGTATAATCTTTGCCGGAGATAACATTCCAGTCGGGGTTGAACGGAGTATACGCCGCTTTTGCGTGACCCTGGAACGACTCGTCGGCGAGCTTCGCCCTGTCAATGGCAAGAGCCACCGCCTGACGCACCTTCTCGGATGAGAGCGCGGAGCTGCTCTTGTTGAAAGCGAGATAGACTAAATTATTCATCAGGATATCTGCGACCGACGAGGAATAGCGGGTATAAGAGCCGCCGCGCAGATCGTCAAAAGCGAAGCTTATATTGCCGATGGCGAGGGTATATTTGAGCATGCTCAAATCTTTGACATCATAGAGAGTGATGCTCGTTTTCTTCGGCGAGAAGTTGCCGCGCGCGCCGCTCGCTTTGAGATAGCCGACGCCGTTTTCCGAAGAATATGTGTATCTGCCTCTGCCCGCAGCGCCGTCCTCGGTCGAGCCGCCCTTTGTGACGGCAAAGGTCAGACAGTTGACGGCATACGGATCGTCATCGGTGAGAGAAAACACGACGCTGTTCCCGCTGACTTTTGCGCTGCTGAAATTCGCAAGCTGAGTTTTATATGCGGGCGATTTCTTCGCGCTCTCAAACGAGGCGACAACATCGGAAGCCGAGACGCTCGAACCGTCCGAGAACTTTGCAGACGCAAGAGATACCGTCAGGGTTCGACCGCTGCGGCTGTAATTCGACGCGAGAAGCGGCTGAGGATTATAATTTTTGTCGAGGGCAAACAGGCCGTCATAGATAAGCGGCATCAGCTGCTGATTGAGCATACTTGTTGCCGTAAAAGGATTGAGCTTGTCGCCTTTTGAATAGGGCAGTTTGAGGGTCTGCACCGCTTCGACCGCTTCGGGCGGCATGGTGGTTGTCTCGTCCACGCCGTCCTTTTTGTTTGAACAGCCGCTGAATGCGAAAGAAAGCGCGACCGTCAGCACAAGTATCGCCGCTGCGGCGCGGATAATTTTTTTCTTCATACTTATCTCCTCTCGGGGAAGTGTAAAGTTATATAGCTTTACGTTATTTTATCAGATCTTTGATTATCTCGCCCGCCATTATCATGCCTGCAACGGGCGGAACAAACGATATACTCCCGGGCAGTGCCCTGCGTGAAGTCACTTCGGCGGTCTCATTCGGCTTTATCGGCTGCTCGGGCGACCAGACGACTTTCAGGTGACTTATGCCTCTGACCTTCAGCTCGCGGCGCATCACGCGGCACAGCGGGCAGACCGAAGTTTTTGTGATATCAGAGACCCGAAAAAGCGTCGGGTCGAGCTTATTTCCCGTGCCCATGCACGATATCAGCGGTATCCCCCGCCTCTGCGATTCGACAGCTAACGACAGTTTTGCCTGAACAGTATCGACCGCGTCAGCCATATAGTCATAGCGGTTCTCGAAGAAATCCGCAGAATTCTCTTCGAGATAGAACCCGTCGATAATATTCACCTTGCAGTCGGGATTTATATCTTTTATTCTCGCCGCCGCGACCTGAGTTTTTTTCATGCCGACCGTTGAAGAGAGGGCGTATAGCTGGCGGTTGATGTTGGTAATCGCAACCTCGTCATTGTCAATAACGGTCAGCTCGCCGACTCCTGCGCGGGCGAGCGCCTCCGCAGTATAAGAGCCGACGCCGCCGAGCCCGAACACCGCGACATGGCAGCGGCTC
>ENA-OPNV01000493-OPNV01000493.1-human-gut-metagenome-genome-assembly--contig:-NODE-493-length-23759-cov-1.821254_pt1 | contig 23759 bp, 19 predicted proteins | sample MGYA00241542_ERZ501781 | MGnify/ENA primary metagenome ERZ501781 (study PRJEB25962, sample SAMEA2042609) | human gut metagenome | biome: human gut; feature: human-associated habitat; material: faeces...
CCCTTGGCTGGGGGTTCGGGGGGCAGCGTCCCCCGGAGAGAAAGGAGGGGAATCTGTTGGCAAAGGAATTTTTGCTTGTGGATGGCTATAATATTATCCACGCCTGGAGCGAATTGAGAGAACTGGTGGAGGATGTCAGTCTGGAAAGTGCCCGCCAGCGGCTGATGGATATCCTCTCGAATTATAAAGGCACCAAGCAGGCAACGGTCATTCTGGTGTTCGATGGCTATCTGGTCAAGGGGAATATCGGTACCGTCTATGAATATAATAATATTTTCGTAGTCTATACCAAGGAAGCGGAAACCGCCGACCATTATATCGAGCGTGTCGTAACCTCTATGCCGAAGCATTATAAGGTGCGCGTGGCAACGGGGGACGGTCTGGAGCAGCTGATTATTTATGGGCAGGGGGCGATTCGTATGACGGCGAGAGAGCTATGGAACGAGGTCACTGCCGCCGAAACGGAGCTGCGCGAACGCTTTATCCGAAACAGACCGCCGAAAAATAATATTCTGGCGGACCATCTGGATGAGGAAGCCTTGGCATGGTTTGAGGAATTGCGTCGAAAAAAATAAACAACAACGGAGAATTTTTATGACAGAAATGACAAGAGAACAGAAATATGCGACAACAAGGGATGAGGAGCTGGTACTGCTGGCGCAGAGCGGCGATGAGGAGGCACAGGAATTTTTGTTGGATAAATATAAATTTTTGGTGCGCGCAAAGTCGAGAGCCTATTTCCTGATTGGTGCGGATAACGAGGATATCATTCAGGAGGGCATGATTGGGCTGTATAAGGCAGTGCGTGATTATAATGAGGAAAAGAATGCATCCTTCCACAGCTTTGCGGAGCTTTGCGTGAATCGCCAGATGATTACCGCGATTAAGGCAGCGACCAGACAGAAGCATCAGCCGCTCAATTCCTATGTTTCTCTGAATAAGCCCGTTTATGAGGAGGAATCCGAGCAGACCTATATGGATCTTTTGCAGAGTGGTGCCTTGCTCAATCCGGAGGTTCTCCTGATTGGGCAGGAAAATAAAAGCTTTCTTGAGCACCAGATGATGAAAAAGCTCAGCAGCTTTGAAACCAGAGTGCTTGTGCTTTATCTGCAGGGCAGAAGCTATTTTGAAATTGCCCACGTTCTGGATAAGCCCGAAAAATCCATTGATAACGCCCTTCAGCGCGTCAAGAAAAAATTAGAGCATTTTTTGGAAGAAAAAAATCTTGACGAGGCGGAAGGAATATGATACTATAGACAGGCTGATAGTTTTTATCAACCTATGCTGCTATGGCTCAGTCGGTAGAGCGTCGCCTTGGTAAGGCGGAGGTCACGGGTTCGAATCCCGTTAGCAGCTTGTAAGACCCTTGAGGAATCAAGGGTCTTTTTTCATATTATCTGTTTCCTATGTACTACAACCCGCTATTGTATTGAAAGAAATACACGAAAATTTCCGTATTTTCCAAAAACCTTTCGCCTTTTTTCACAGAATTGATTTTTTTGCCGAAATGGGTTTACTTTCGTTAACCGATGTGCTAGTATGATTAAAAATAAATCACCAAGCAAAAAAAGAAAGAGGATGCAAATCATGAAACAGAATCAGATTTTCGCAACTGCATACTTTTACTTTTACCGTGTTTTCAGAGATTCAAAGTGAATTTTACTGTTAAGGAAAGACGGTTTGTTTTGATGGTTTTTTCTTATTGAAAGCATAGGAGCTTCGCAGTGAAATTCGCTGCGAAGCTTTTTCTTTTATATGAGAAAAGCGTGCAGCACAAAAAAGCTTGTGAAGCAGGAACAAAAGAAAACAAGACAAAAGGATTTTTTAAGGAGGAGAAAATTATGGTAGTAGTATTGAAACCCGACACAAAGGAAGAACAGATTGAAAACCTGAAGGTATGGCTTAGCAGCATGGGCATCAGCACCCATATTTCCCGTGGTGTGAATCATACCATCGTTGGTCTGGTTGGCGATACCTCTGTGGTAGATATGGATCTGGTCAGAGCGTTGGATATCGTTGAAAATGTGCAGCGTATTCAGGAGCCCTTCAAAAATGCAAACCGTAAATTCCATAATGCAGATCAGGTAGTTGATATTGCAGGCGTAAAAATCGGCGGCGGCAATTTCCAGATTATCGCAGGCCCCTGCTCCGTTGAAAGCGAAGCGCAGGTTTGTGAAATCGCAGAAAGAGTCAAAGCGGCAGGTGCAGGTCTGCTGCGTGGCGGTGCATTCAAGCCCAGAACCTCCCCCTACGCATTCCAGGGTCTGAAGGGCGATGGTCTGAAGCTGCTGGTAGAAGCAAAGCAGCTGACAGGTCTGCCCATCGTTTCCGAAATCATGAATGCGGTACACATCCCCATGTTTGAAGAATCCGTTGACCTTGTGCAGGTTGGCGCAAGAAATATGCAGAATTTCGAGCTGCTGAAGGAGGTCGGCAAGATGTCCAAGCCTATTCTGCTGAAAAGAGGTCTTGCAAATACGATTGATGAGCTTCTGATGAGCGCAGAATACATCATGGCAAGCGGCAACGAAAACGTAATCCTTTGCGAAAGAGGGATTCGTACCTTTGAAACCAGAACAAGAAACACACTGGATCTGAGTGCCGTTCCTGTTTTGAAAAAGCTGACCCATTTGCCTATCGTGGTTGACCCCAGCCATGCAATGGGCTATGCACATCTTGTAAAGCCCATGGCAATGGCAGCAACCGTAGCGGGCGCAGACGGACTGATGATTGAAGTACACAATAACCCTGCAAAGGCACTGTGCGACGGTCCGCAGTCCCTGACACCCGATCAGTTCGATGATGTTGCAAAGCAGGTATTCCAGCTGAGACCCTTCGCCTGCAAATACGATTACTAATCAAGCGGTAGGAAAAGAAGGTGAATGATATGAAGGTTGGCGTAGTTGGTCTTGGGCTGATTGGCGGCTCCATGGCAAAGGCAGTAAAGAAAAAAACAGAGCATACGGTGCTTGGATGGGATGTCTCCGAAACCATTCGCTACAGTGCATTGCTGATGGAGGCGGTGCATGGCTTTATGGAGGACGGCAACCCCAAGGATTGCGATTTGATTCTGCTGGGGCTGTATCCTCAGCTGACGATAGAGTATATTAAGGCACACGCAAAGGATTTCAAGAAGGGCGCGGTTGTGGTCGATTGCGCCGGTGTAAAAAGAGTGGTCTGCGAGCAGGTGCAGGCGGTAGCGGAAGAAAACGGCTTTACCTTCGTGGGGGCGCACCCTATGGCAGGCGTGGAACGCTCCGGCTTTACCTATTCCACAGCAGATATGTTCAACGGCGCAACTTTGGTTGTAACGCCGTATAAGGGAACAGACCTCGGTTTGATGAATGCACTGAGCATGTTTTTCAAAAAGCTGGGCTTCGCAAGATTGAAATTTACCACGACAGAGGAGCATGATGCAATGATTGCATATACCTCTCAGCTGGCACATGTGGTTTCCAGTGCGTATGTCAAGGGTGCATTGTCCGATAATTTCAAGGACTTTTCCGGCGGCAGCTTTCAGGACATGACCCGTGTGGCGCGCTTGAATGAAAATATGTGGACGGAGCTGTTTCTGGATAACGGCGATAACCTTGCCAATGAGATTGACAGCCTGATAGCACGCATGCAGGCATACAGCACCGCGATTAAGGCGAAGGATGCGGATACCCTGTGTGAGCTGCTCAGAGAGGGCAGAGAAAAATGTATCGCCATTGATGAAATCAAGGACTTTGATTAAGGTTGTGAAAATAGTATGAGAAAAGTGATTGTCAGTGCGTCTACGGAATATGCGGTTCTGATTGGACGGGGACTGCTTGCACAGCTTGGGACGGAGGTTGCCAAACGCATCTGCCCCTGCAAGGCGGCAGTTATCACAGATACAACAGTAGAAAAGCTTTATGCGGAGCAGGCGGAGCAATCCTTAGCGGCGGCAGGGGTCACCACCTGCCGCTTTTCCTACCCTGCCGGGGAGGGCTCCAAGCATATCGGCACATTGAGCGATATGCTGGAATTTCTGGCAGAGCAGGAAATCACCCGACAGGATATCATTATTGCGCTGGGCGGCGGTGTTGCAGGTGATATGGCAGGCTTCGCGGCGGCGGTTTATCAGAGAGGAATTCGCTTTGTGCAGGTGCCGACCACATTTCTGGCGGCGGTGGATTCCTCTGTCGGCGGCAAAACAGCCATTGACCTCAGGGCAGGCAAAAATATGGCAGGCGCGTTTTATCAGCCGCAGCTGGTGCTTTGCGATGTGGATACCTTAGATACCCTGCCCGAAGAAATTTTCGCGGACGGCATTGCCGAAACGCTGAAATACGGCGTAATCGGGGATGCGAAGCTGTTTGCGGAAACGGCATCGGGTGATTTTAAGGAGAAACTGGAGGAAATCATTGAAACCTGCGTAAAAATGAAACGGGATATCGTCAATGAGGATGAATTCGATACAGGTCTGCGGCAGCTGCTCAATCTGGGGCATACCTTGGGACATTCCATTGAAAAGAACAGCAATTTCACCCTTTCGCATGGGCATGCTGTAGCCATCGGGATGCATCTGATTGCGAAGGTAGCGGAGCGGCGCGGTCTTGCGGAAAAAGGGCTTGCGGAAACCATCCGACAGGCACTTCTGCACAACAACCTGCCTACTTCCACTTCCTATACGGCGGAGGAAATTGCGGCAGGTGTATTAAAGGATAAAAAACGCAGAGGCGGCGAAATCAGCTTTGTCCTCCCGACGAAAATCGGGCATTGCGAAATCGTGAAAATCCCGACGGAGGAAGTGTTGGATTTAGTCAGAACGGCATTGGCGTAAAGGCGGTATGATATGAATATAAAAATTGAGAAAACTCCATTAAAACAGGGGCAGGTGCGTATCATTTCCTCAAAATCCGATGGGCACCGCTCGCTGATTGCGGCGGCATTGGCGGAGGAGGAAAGCGTGCTGTTCGTGGATGGCTGGTCTGAGGATATGGAAGCGACGGCACGCTGTCTGCAAAGCCTTGGTGCGGAAATTGAGCGCGAACCCTCGGGCATTTATGTGATGCCGATTGGGTGTCCGCTCCCCTGTCCAGTGGACAGGATTGGACAGGCAAATGGACAGGGCATTGGACAGGCAGATGGACAGCTTTGTACCCTCGACTGCGGCGAAAGCGGTTCCACCCTCCGTTTTCTGCTCCCGATTGCGGGCGCATTGGGAAAGCATTGCCGCTTCGAAGGCAAGGGGAGACTCCCCGAACGCCCGATTGGCGTTTTGCTGGATGAGATGGCAAGGCATGGCTGCAAGGCAGACGGCGACCACCTTCCTGTTACATTGGAAGGCAAGCTGACCGCCGGCGTATATACCCTGCCGGGGAATGTCAGCTCCCAGTTTATCACAGGGCTGCTGTTTGCGCTGCCGTTATTGGAGGGCGAAAGCGAAATTCGCCTGACAACAAAAATCGAATCTAAGGGCTATATTGATATGACGCTGAAAACGCTGAAGACCTTCGGGATTACGGTAACGGAAACCGAAAGCGGCTGGAGCATCCCCGGTGGGCAGAAATACCATGGCCCGCGGATGCGCTATGCAGAGGGGGATTGGAGCAATGCGGCGTTCTGGCTCGTTGCAGGCGCGATTGGCGGCAGCATCGGCTGTCAGGGGCTGGATATGGAATCTCCCCAAGGGGATCGGGCGATTGCCGCTCTTTTGGAGGAATTTGGCGCGGAAACGAAGGTTGCGCTGAACCAGATTACGGCAACCCATAAGGAAATGAAGGGCATCCGTATTGATGCGTCCCAAATTCCCGATTTGGTGCCGATTCTTTGTGTAGCGGCGGCTGCGGCAGAGGGCAAAACCGAAATTTACAACGCAGGCAGACTGCGGATGAAGGAAAGCGACCGATTGGCTGTGATGGCGGAATGTATGCAGAAAATCGGCGTGGAGGTGGAGGAAAGACCTGACAGCATCATCATTACAGGCGGCTGTAATCCACCTGAGGGGGAAATCGTGATAGATTCCCATAATGACCACCGTATCGTGATGGCAATGGCGATTGCGGCGGTGAGCCTTGGCGTAGAGCTGACGATTCTGGGTGCAGAGGCGGTCAATAAATCTTATCCGTCCTTCTTTATAGAGTTGGCGAAGCTGGGAGGTGTGACAAATGTCCTCTAGTTTTGGAGAAAAAGTAAAAATTATGATTTTCGGGCAGTCTCATTCCGAGGCAATCGGTGTGGTGATTGACGGCTTGCCTGTGGGGGAGGAAATTGATTTAGAGGCGGTGCGGAAATTCATGGAGCGCCGCGCCCCCGGCAGAAATGCCTATTCCACACCCCGTAAGGAGGCAGACCTGCCCCGTGTGGTATCGGGCTTATTTGAAGGGAAAACCTGCGGCGCACCGATTTGTGCCGTGATTGAAAACACAAATACACGCTCGAAGGATTATGATAAATTGAAGGATTTGCCCAGACCGGGGCATGCGGATTTTACGGCGTGGGTGAAATATAAGGGAGCGAATGACCATCGCGGCGGCGGTCATTTCTCCGGCAGGCTGACCGCACCGCTTTGCTTTGCGGGCGCAGTCTGCATGCAGATTTTGGAAAGAAGGGGCATCCATATCGGTGCGCATATTCTTTCTATCAAGGGCGTGCAGGATACCCCCTTTGATGCGGTGGCTGTGGATGCAGATACCTTGAAGGCTGTCACGGAAAAGGTCTTCCCTGTGCAGAATGACGCGGCAGGGGAGGAAATGCAGGCGACGATTGCGGCGGCAAAGGAAAACGCCGATTCTGTCGGCGGTGTGATTGAATGTGCGGTGGTAGGTCTGCCTGTCGGCGTGGGCGAGCCTATGTTTGACGGACTGGAAAGCAGACTGGCGGCGGCGATTTATGCCATTCCTGCCGTAAAGGGCGTGGAATTTGGCGAGGGCTTTGGTGTAGCGGCGCTGTTTGGTTCAGAAAATAATGACAATTTCACATATCAGGCGGATGGTACGGTTCGGACAACAACGAACCATCACGGCGGCTCTCTGGGCGGCATTTCAAGCGGCATGCCTCTTGTGCTGCGGGCGGCATTTAAGCCGACCCCCTCGATTGGGCAGACGCAGGATACCATCAGCATCAGCAGAGGAGAAAACGATACACTTGCCATTGTAGGCAGACATGATCCCTGTATTGTGCCGCGTGCGGTGCCTTGCGTGGAGGCGGCAGCGGCGGTTGCGCTTCTGGATCTGATTTGCAGGATGGAGCAGTGAGAAAGGTGGGAAAATACAATGGATTTGAATGCAGTGAGAGAACGCATCAATGCGATTGATGACCAGATTGTGGATTTATTCGTGGAGCGCATGAAGGCTTCTGCGGATGTTGCCAGCGCAAAGGCGGAAAAGAATCTGCCCGTTCTGGATTTACGCAGAGAGCAGGCGGTTCTGGAAAAGGTAATGGAGCGTGGCGGCGAGGAATTTGAAATTTATATCAATAAGCTGTATCAGACAATTTTCGATATCAGCAAGAGCTATCAGGCAGGGCTTCTGACAAAGGAAACAGCACTTTCCGAAGAAATTCTGAAAAACATTGCAGACCCTCACATGGAATTTCCCAGAAAAGCTGTTGTTGCCTGTCAGGGCGTGGAGGGCTCCTATGCGGCAAGAGCATGCGACAGATTGTTTGCACTGCCCAGTAAGATGTATTTCAGCAACTTCGAGAGTGTATTCAATGCGGTGGAATCCGGTCTGTGCAGATATGGCGTGCTGCCCATCGAAAACAGCTCCGCAGGCTCTGTAACCGAGGTATATGACCTGATGGTGCGCCATAAATTCTATATCGTAAAGAGCATTAAGCTGCACATCAGCCATGCGCTTCTGGCAAAGCCCGGCGTGAAGCTGGAGGATGTGAAGGAGGTTGTTTCTCATACACAGGCATTGCAGCAGTGCAGCAATTTCCTGAAGGCGAACCCCAACATCAAGGTAACGATTTTTGAAAACACGGCAACCGCAGCGAAATATGTTGCGGAAAGCGGCAGAACAGACCTTGCGGCGCTTTCCTCCACGGACTGCGCGAAGCTGTATGGACTGCATGTTTTGCAGGATGGCGTGCAGAATAACGAAAACAACTATACCAGATTTATCTGCATTGCAAAGAACATGGAAATTTATGCAGGCTCCAACCGCATCAGCCTGATGCTTTCTCTGGATCACAGACCCGGTTCTCTGCATGAAATGATTGGGAAATTTGCCTGCCGCGGCATCAACCTGTGCAAGCTGGAAAGCCGCCCGATTCCGGGGAAGGATTTCGAGTTCCGTTTCTATTTCGATTTGGACGGCTCTGTTTTCTCTCCCGAAACCATGACGGTGCTGAAGGATATTGAGCAGGCGGCAGAAAGCCTGTCCTTCTTAGGCTGCTATTCCGAGGTGTAAGATTATGAAGATTTTAGTGATCAACGGCCCGAATATCAATATGCTTGGGATTCGGGAAAAAAATATTTACGGTGCCGAAACCTACGAGGATTTGAAGGCACTTCTGGAGAAAACCTTTGCCGAAAAGGGCGTGGAGGGCGAAATTTACCAATCCAACCATGAGGGGGATTTGGTAGACCGCATCCAGCAGGCATATTTTGACGGCACAGAGGGAATTGTGATTAACCCTGCGGCGTATACGCATACGAGCGTTGCCATTCTGGACGCGCTGAAGGCAGTTCGCCTGCCTGCGGTGGAGGTGCATATCTCCGATGTGAAGGAAAGAGAGGATTTCCGCCAGATTTCCTATGCAGGGAAGGCTTGCGTGAAAACCATCATGGGCAGAGGTCTCAAGGGCTATGTGGATGCCATTGCTTTCCTTGTGGAAAACAAGGCGTAAGCGGAAAAAATACAAAAGAAAAAAAGGAAAGAAGGTGACAGCCAATGATTTCCGAAAAGATGTCTAAGCTGTTGGAGAGAAGCGCTGCCATGAGCAGCATGTATACAGAAAGTGCAAGATTAAAGGAAAAATACGGCGCGGAAAACGTGTATGACTTCGGGATGGGCAATCCCAACCTGCCTGCGCCCGACAGTATTCGGGAAACGAGTATCCGCGTTTTGCAGGAAACCGACCCTTGGTATCTGCATCATTATATGCCGAATAACGGCTTTCCGGAGGCAAGGGAGAAGATTGCCGCAAGCCTGAACCGCCGCTTTGGGGAGCATTTTGATGCGAACAACATCATGATGTGTACCGGTGCGGCAGGGGGCTTGAACTGCCTGCTGAAGGTGCTGATGGACCCCGGACAGGAGATTCTGACCTTTGCGCCCTATTTCGGGGAATATGACAGATATGCGGACAACGTAGGCTGTACGCTGACGACAGTGCCGCCGAATATTCCCACCTTTCAGCCCGACCCTGCGGCATTGGAAAAATGCGTGACGGAAAAGACGAGAGCCGTTTTGATTGATAACCCCAACAACCCGACGGGGGTGGTGTATAATGAGGAGACGATTCGGGCGATTGCTGCGGTTCTGGCGAAGAAGGAGCAGGAATACGGACATGCGATTTATCTGATTTCGGATGAGCCGTATCGGGAATTGGTGTTTGACGGGGCAAGCGTGCCTTGGATTCCGAATGATTATAAAAACACAATCGTAGCCTATTCCTTCTCGAAATCCCTTTCCCTGCCGGGTGACCGTATTGGCTATCTGGCACTGCGCAGCGAGGTGGAGGACTTTGAAAATATCGTTGCGGCTGTTGCAGTTGCAACACGCATTACGGGCTTTATCAATGCCTCCGGCTTACAGCAGTTGGTTTGCGCCAGATGCTGCGATGAAACGGTGGATATCAGCTTTTATGATAAAAACAGAAAACGCCTGTATGACGCGCTGACGGCATACGGCTATGAAATGCCGAAGCCGGAGGGGGCGTTCTATCTGTTTATGAAAACGCCGACGGAAAACGATTTGGAATTTGTGGAGAAAATCAAGGAGCATCGGATTTTGCTGACACCCGGCAGTGGGTTCGGCTGTCCCGGCTATGTGCGGATTGCGTACTGCGTTGCGCCGGAGACCATCGAAGGGGCGTTGCCCGGCTTCAAAGCCATGATGGAATATTATAAAAATAAATAAATACAAGCAGGAGAACTCGAAAACCCATTTTTCGGGTTCTTTTTTTATGCTTTTCTTTCTTTTGTGGATGCAGGGGAGGAAGGGGAGAATGGGAAAAAATGTATTTTGGTGGGAGGTGGAGGAGAACTTCTTTTTTTCTTGGGGAAAGTGCTTGAAGGAAAGCGCTTTTTTAATGAAAAAATCAATAGAAATGGGGCGGAAGGGGTTGTTTTTTTGTGGCGGCTATATTACAATGTGGTTAAAAGTGGCGCAAAGTGGTTTTTTGTGGTGGAAAACTACCGCGAAGGTGTGAAAGTGGCGGAAGGTGGTGACAGCGAAATGTTCTTAGGGCAATATCAGCACTCGATTGATGCAAAGGGGCGTTTAATCGTTCCGGCAAAGTTCAGAGAGGGGCTTGGCGAGCGTTTCGTTGTGACAAAGGGGCTGGATAACTGCCTGTTTGCTTATCCGCAGGAGGAATGGAAGATTTTCGAGGAAAAGCTGAAGCAGCTTCCGCTGACAAACCCCGGTGCGCGTAAATTTGTGCGTTTTTTCTTTGCAGGCGCGGTGGAATGTGAGTTGGATAATCAGGGAAGAATTATGGTGCCGACGCATCTGAGAGAATACGCAGGCTTGAAAAAGGATATTGTTTCTATTGGTGTGAATAACCGCATTGAAATTTGGAATAAGGATAATTGGAACGAATACAGCGACGAAGAGGATTACATCAGCAACGAGCTTGCTTTTGAGATGGAAAATCTGGGAATTTAACGAATCCTCGTGTAGCTGCAAGCTACATGAGCAAATGCAAATTTATGAATAGGCACTGTAACAGGGCGGCATTTGAAGGCTTCGTAAGAAGCTGATTCGTTATGAATAAATTTGCGAAGCAAATTTATGAATGATTTAAAAGTATGAATGGCTTAAAAAATAGATATCACACAACACAGACAAATCGGAAAGGCGGCAGGCATGGAATTTCATCATATTTCCGTACTCCTGAACGAGTGCATCGACAATTTGAATATCAGGCCTGACGGCATTTATGTAGACGGCACCATGGGCGGTGGCGGTCATTCCTTAGAGATTGCAAAACGGCTGACAACCGGTCGTTTGATTTGCATTGACCAGGACCCCAACGCGCACGAGGCGGCGGCAAAGCGATTGGCGGAATACAAGGACAGAATCACATTTGTCAGAGATAATTTCGGGAATATCGCAAATATTCTGGATAGCTTAGGAATTGAAAAGATTGACGGGATGCTGCTGGATATCGGTGTTTCCTCGCATCAGCTGGATGAAGCGGAGCGCGGCTTTTCCTATCAGCAGGATGCCCCGTTGGATATGCGGATGAATCCGGACAGGCCCTTCAGTGCGTATGACGTGGTGAACGGCTATGACGAGGACGAGCTGGACAGAGTGATTTTCACCTATGGCGAGGAGCGTTGGGCGAGAAGAATCGCGCAGTTTATCGTAAAGGAAAGAGAAGCAAAGCCCATTGAAACAACGGGCGAGCTAGTAGATATTATCAAAAAGGCAGTGCCGAAGGGCGCAAGAAAGGATGGTCCCCATCCGGCAAAGCGCACCTTTCAGGCAATTCGCATAGAGGTAAACGGTGAGCTGGAGGTACTGCAAAGGGCGATTGATGACGTTGCCGCAAGGCTTGCGGTCGGTGGCAGGCTCTGCATCATCACCTTCCATTCCTTAGAGGACAGAATTGTGAAGGAGGCCTTCCGCAAGCAGGAAAATCCCTGTATCTGTCCGCCGCAGTTTCCGGTATGTGTCTGCGGCAAAAAGCCTTTGGGCAGGGTGATTACCAGAAAGCCCATTTTACCGAGCAAGGAAGAATTAGAGGAAAATCCTCGTTCCAGAAGCGCAAAGCTGCGTGTGCTGGAGGGGGTTTCGCAGGATTGATAAATATTGAAAAGACCCGAGAAAGGAGGGGAAAGGATGGCAGCAAGAGACGAGAAGAACAGAAAACGCAACCAGAGCGGTTCTTATTATACCTACGGCAATGTGGCGTATGAATTGCAGCCCGATTATACCCCTTACCGTGTGCGGGAGGAGGAAGAGGAACGGCGCAGAGAAGCGGCGCGCATTGCCAAGGAGGCGGAAAGAGAAAATAAGGTTTCCTTTGCGAAAATGGTAGGCGTTGCGATTATGCTGTTTATCGGCTGTATTGCATTTATGGGGATGCACGTTATGGTAGATCAGGCGGAGGTTTCTCTCAGAAGGGAAAAAAGCAAACTGGAGGACCTGAAATCCGCAAATGCGATTCTGGAGGCAGAGCTGACAGAACAGCTGGATATGGACTACATCAAGCAGGAGGCAACAGAACGGCTTGGCATGAGCGAACCGCAGCCCTATCAGGTGGTTTATATCAACGTACCCAAGCAGAGCTATACGGTGCAGCATGATACAGAGGAAACGACAGCGGAAACCTCTTTGGTGGACAGGATTTTAGATTTCTTTAAAAAGGATTGATGATAGATGAGAAGAAAGACCGGAGGAATAAAAGCGAATCAAAGGTTTGCTTTTATTCTTTTTGTATTTATGGTGATTTTGACGGTATTATTCGGCAGAGTGCTGTATTGGAAGGTTGTGCATGGCGCGGAATTTGAAGCGGCGGCGAAAAATCAGCAGATTAACCGCTATGACTTAGTCAATGCGGCAAACCGCGGCAGTATTCTGGACAGAAATGAGCAGGTGCTTGCCGTTTCGACAGCGGTGTATAACGTGGTATTAGACCCCTTGCAGCTGGCGGAGGAGGACGATGCCAAGAAAACAAAGCAGACCTTTGATACCCTTTGCGAATATTTCCCCGATTTGAACTACGAGGATTTGGAATATCATATTACAAAAAATCAGGAAACGGGCAAAATCAATACGCCGACACACTGGAAATATCTGGTAAAGGGCGTGGAGAGAAGCGTGAAGGAGGAGCTGGAAAAGAAAAAGCTGCTGGGGGTTTATTTTGAGCAGAGCAGTAAGCGCTCCTATCCGCTGAAAACTTTAGCCTGCCATTTGATTGGCTTCAACAACACATGGGGGCTTGAGGGCTATTATAATGATGAAATGACGGGTACGCCCGGGCGTTCCTTTATCCTGTATCAGGGGGCGGACAAGGTAACCTATCAGGATTATGAGGCGCAGGACGGCAATACCATTGTGACAACACTGGATTACAACATTCAGCAGTACGCCGAGCAGGCGGTGAAGGAAACCATGGAAGCATGGCCCTCGGAGAACGTGGCGGCAATCGTGATGAACCCAAATACGGGGGAAATCTACGCGATGGCTTCTGCGGACACCTTTGACCTGAATGACCCCGATGAGCCGACAGCGCTTGCAACGGATGAAACCTTCAAGGAAACATGGGATGCCATGACGGATCAGGAAAAGAGCGACTATCTGAATACAATATGGAGAAATTTCTGCGTCAGCGATACCTACGAACCCGGTTCGATTTATAAGCCGCTGGTAGTAGCGGCGGCATTGGAGGAGGGCGTAATCACGAAGAACTCTACCTTCAATTGCAGCGGTAAAATTACGGTGGGGGACAGAGATATCAACTGCCATCTGCACAGCGGACACGGTACGCTTTCTGTTGAGGAAATCATGGCGCAGTCCTGTAACCCCGGTGTGATTCAGATTGCACAGAAGCTGGGGGCGGAAAAATTCTATAAATATCAGAAGGAATTCGGCTTCGGGCAGAAAACAGGCATTGACCTGCCGGGCGAAGCAGAGGGGATTCTGCATGCGGAATCGCAGCTGCGTCCCGTTGAGCTGGCAACAAGTTCCTTCGGGCAGACCTTTAACTGCACCTCTATCCAGATGGCAACTGCCTTTTCTGCGCTGATTAACGGCGGCAATCTGGTGAAGCCCTATGTGGTTTCGCAGATTGTGGATGATGACGGCTCTGTGGTGAAGGAGCAGACAGCAGAGGTTGTGCGTAAGGTGATTTCCCGGAAAACATCTGACTATATCCGTACTGCGCTGAAGGCAACGGTTGACCATGGTACGGGTAAGAAAATTGCGATTCCCGGATATTCCATCGGTTGTAAAACAGGGACGGCGGAGCAGGGCAAGCGTGACAAGAAGAACTGGACACTGACCCACATGGCATATTTCCCGGCGGAAAATCCGCAGTATCTGGTATTCAGCGTTATCCATAAGCCGCAGGGATATGAGGACGGCGTGCAGACCACCGCAACCATGACAAAGCAGATTATGGAAAACATTATTAAATATAAGAATCTGGAGCCGACAGAGGAAACGGAAGAAGCCGCAGCACTCAACGGCGGCAAGACGACCGTAACCATGCCCGATTACACAGACAGCAGCATCTATAATGTTGCGCTCGATTTGGAGGGCAAGGGGCTGACGTATAAGGTTGTCGGGACGGGCAACACGATTACGAATCAGGTGCCGAAGGCAGGCGCGAAGGTGGAAGCCGGCAGTGAGGTGATTCTGTATGTTGCGAAGGCGGAAGGAGAAGCAGGCACAACGAAGGTGCCGAATGTGGTCGGGAAAAGCTACACAGAGGCAGTGAAAACGCTTTCGGATGCAGGCTTCGAGGTGACTTTTGAGGGCGAAACCACGAACAGCACCGTAACGGCGCAGGATCCGAAATACGGCGTTTCCGTAGAGGCAGACAGCGAGGTGAAAATCACGCTGACGAAGAAGGAAGCCGCGGAGGAAACGGCGGAGGAGCCGAAGAAAACAACGCAATAGGGAAAAGCATAGACACCCTGTCTTTTCTATACAATAATCAGTAGAGGGAAAAGACAGGGGTGTTTTGTATGGAGAAACCGACGATAAAGGCAAAAAAACGGCTTTTGCTTTTTCTGTTCTGTTCCATATGCGGGTATCTGCTGCTGACGGGGCGGCTGGTTTTTATTGAGCTTTTTCGGGCGGAGGAATTGCAGGAGCTGGCGTATGAGCAGCAGACCAGAGACAGGCTGATTACGCCGAAGCGCGGCGCGATTCTTGACCGAAACGGGGAAGGGATTGCCCTGACGGAAACGGTAAACGCCGTGAGTGTGATTCCCGTGCAGGTAAAGGAAAAGGAGAAAACGGCGCAATTTTTGGCAGAAATGCTGGATTTGGAATATGACGAGGTTCTGGAAAAAATTAAGCAGAGGGTTGCCTTGGTGCGCATCGAAACAAAGGTGGACACCGAAACGGCGGCAGCCATCCGCAGGGCGAACTATGCGGGGGTAGAGGTGGACGAGGATGTGCGGCGCATCTATCCCTATACAAGCATGGCGGCGCAGGTGATTGGCTTTGTCGGGAAGGATAATCAGGGCATTATCGGCTTGGAGGCAAAATATGACAGGCTTCTGGAGGGGGAGCGGGGGAAGATTCTCACGCTGACGGATTCCAGAGGGAATGAGGTGGACAGCGAGCAGGAGCGGATTCCGCCTGTGGACGGGAAAAATCTGGTGACAACGATGGATGTGGTGATGCAGCAATATGCGGAGCAGACCATTGCAAAGGCGGTAGAAACGAAGGGGGCAAAGCGCGGTGTTCTCATCATTCTGAATCCGCAGAATGGGGAAATTTACGCCATGGCGAATTACCCTTCGTTTGATTTGAATGAGCCGTTTACCATACAGGATGAAGCACTGGCGGCGAAATGGGACAGCTTTTCCGAGCAGGAGAAAAATGAGTATTTGAACAAAATGTGGCGTAATACCGCAATCAATGATACATACGAGCCGGGGAGTACGTTTAAAATCGTGACCTCCTCGGCAGGTCTGGAGGAGGGGGCTGTGACCCCTGAAAGCAGCTTTTTCTGCCGCGGATTTTATGTGGCAGGGGACAGACAGATTAAATGCTGGCGCTATCCGCGCACACATGGGGCGGAAAGCTTTGTACAGGGGGTACAGAATTCCTGCAACCCTGTTTTTATGGAGGTCGGGGAGCGATTGGGGGCGGAGACCTTTTTGGAATATATGAAAAAATTCGGTTTTGCCGAAAAAACGGGCATTGACCTTGCAGGCGAGGCAACGGGCATTATACATAAGGCGGAGAATGTCGGGTCTGTGGAGCTGGCAACGATGAGCTTCGGGCAGTCCTTTCAGATTACGCCTTTGCAGCTGTTGCGGGCGGCATCGGCAATCGTGAACGGCGGATATCTGATTACACCGCATTTTGCAAGGGGGCTTGCGGACGAAAACGGCAGGCTGACGGAGGAATTTACCTATGAGACAGGCGAGCAGGTGATTTCCAAGGAGACCTCGGAAATGATGAAAACGATTCTGGAAAGCGTGGTTTCCGAGGGGACGGGCAGCAAGGCATATATCCCCGGATACCGCATCGGCGGCAAGACGGCGACTTCGGAAAAGCTGCCGCGCAGAAGCGGAAAATATATTGCTTCGTTTCTATCCTTTGCGCCGGCGGAAAATCCGCAGGTGATGGCACTGGTGCTGATTGATGAGCCGCAGGGTGTTTATTACGGCGGCACGGTGGCAGGACCTGTGATGCAGGAGCTGCTGCGGAATATTCTGCCGTATCTGGGGATGGAAGCGAAATATGATGAAAAAGAGGCGGAAGAAGCGGCAGAATTGAAAACGATTGTACCCGACCTTCTGGGCATGACCTTAAACGAAGGGAAGAATGCACTTTTTCAGGCAGGGCTTTCTGCACGGCTTGAGACAGAGGGCGAGACCATCACAGGACAAATGCCGCCGGCAGGAGAAAGCGTAAACAAGGGAACGAAGGTTTTGCTCCGTATGGAATAGCGAAAAAGGGAAATGGCCTTTCCTTGCATTTTTCAAGAAAAATGGCAAAAATATTTGGTTGTAGGAGATAAGTGTGGTATACTAAAAAATGGCTTATTATTGAGATTTATTTATCGAAGCCGAAAAAGAAAGGAGGCTGTAAGAGTGAATCTGAAACAGCTTTTAGAGGGTATTTCTTATGAGGTACAGCAGGGAACGGCGGATGTGGAAATTTCCGATTTCCAGTACGATTCCCGCAAGGTAGAAAAAGACGGTCTGTTTGTCTGCATTACAGGATTTCAGACGGACGGACACAAATATATTCCCATGGCATTGGAAAAGGGGGCGGCTGCCCTTCTGTGTGAGCACAGGGTGGAAAACGTACCCGAAGGCGTAACGGTGCTTGTGACGGAAAATAACCGCATTGCGCTGGCACTGCTTTCCGACCATTTCTACGGACACCCCTCCGCAGAGATGAATGTCATCGGCGTGACAGGCACAAATGGCAAAACCTCGACCACCTATCTGATGAAATCCATTCTGGACAGAATCGGCAAAAAGGTGGGCATTATCGGCACGATTGAAAACCGCATCGGCGATGAGGTGCTGAAGGCGGAGCGGACAACGCCCGAATCGAAGGAGCTGCAGGCGCTCTTTCGCCGGATGAAGAATGAGGATGTGACGGACGTTGTGATGGAGGTTTCCTCTCATTCCTTGGATTTGCACAGGGTAGACGGAATTGCCTTTGATGTGGCAATTTTCACGAACCTGACACAGGATCATCTGGATTATCATAAAACAATGGAAAACTATAAGGCGGCAAAGGGGATGCTTTTCGCACGCGCGGCAAAAAGCGTCATCAATATGGACGATGCCGCAGGCGCGTATATGAAGGAGCAAAGCAAGGGCGAGGTGCTGACAATCGGCGTGGACTGCAAGGCTGATTTGACGGCGGAAGGCATTGACGTTTCCGCAGACGGTACGGCATTTGATATGCTCTGGCAGGGCAAGCGGTATCCTGTACACCTGCATACGCCCGGACGGTTCAGCGTATACAACGCATTGGGTGCGGCAGGAGCGTGTATTCTGCTGGGTGTGCCCGTAGAGGAAATCGTGGCAGGGCTGACGGCAAATCCCGGCGTTTCCGGCAGATTCCAGACGGTACGCAGCAAAAGGGGCTGTCAGGCGGTGGTGGATTATGCACACACACCCGATGGCTTGGAAAATGTGCTGAATACAGCGAATGAATTTGTAAAGGGCAAGCTGATTGCGGTATTTGGCTGCGGCGGCGACAGAGACAGAACAAAGCGTCCCATCATGGGCGAAATCGGCGGCAGACTGGCAGGCTACTGCATCATTACCTCGGATAACCCCAGAACGGAGGACCCGGAGAAGATTCTGGAGGATGTTGAGGTTGGGGTGAAGAAAACGGACTGCCCCTATGAAAAAATCGTGGACAGACGAGAGGCCATTCAGAAGGCGGTTGCCATGGCGGAAGCAGGCGATGTGATTCTGATTGCGGGGAAGGGACATGAAACCTATCAGATTTTCCCCGACAAAACCATTCATTTTGATGACATTGAGGAAGTACGCAAGGCATTTGGAGAGGATTGCTTATGAAAAAGATTACGATCAGAGAAATTATTAAAGCAACAGGCGCACAGATGATTGCTTTGGGAGATATGGAGGAAGCGCTGAATAAGGAAATCTGGTATGTGACACAGGATTCCAGAGAAACAAAGGAAGGCGTTCTTTTTGTTGCAAGAGTGGGCGAGGTGCGTGACGGGCATGATTTTCTGCCCCAGTGCTTTGCAAACGGCGTGACTGCCTGCCTTTCTCAGAAGGTGACTGCACCCACGAATGGGGCGATTGTGCTTCTGGTTCCTGATACGGGGAAGGCACTGCTTGATTTGGCGGCTTATTACAGAAATCTGTTTGATATTCCCGTTGTTGCGGTGACAGGGAGTGTCGGCAAGACAACAACAAAGGATATGATTGCATCCGTGGTTTCGCAGAAATATGATACCTTGTGGACACAGGGCAATTACAACAATGAGGTTGGCGTGCCGCTGACGATTTTCCGCATTGAGGAGCACCATCAGGCGGCAATCATCGAAATGGGCATGAACCACTTCGGGGAGCTGGACAGAATTGCGAAGGCAGTGCGCCCGAACATCGGCGTGATTTCCAATGTCGGCGTGGCGCATATTGAATTTCTGGGCAGCAGAGAAGGGATTCTGAAGGCGAAATGCGAAATGCTTGCACATCTGGAAAAGGACGGCGTTGCGATTCTCAATGCAGACAACGATATGCTGCAAACGTTGGAGGGCAAGCTGTCGCAGAAGATTCGTTGGTTCGGCATTGAAAACAAAAGAGATTTTTATGCGGATGAGATTGCACAGGTTGGTCTGGAAAAAACAGCCTGCACGATTCATACACCGATTGGCAATGTGCGCGTGAATATTCCCATTCCGGGGGTACACATGGTGCTGAATGCGCTTTCCGCGGCGGCGGTCGGCGTGGAGCTGGGGCTGACACCGGAGCAGGTGAAGGCGGGGATTGAAGGCTTCCGGGCGACCAAAAACAGAATGAGCATTGAAACAACGAAGGACGGCATTACGATTCTGAATGACGTTTATAATTCCAACCCGGTTTCCTGCAAGGCCTCTCTGGATATTCTGGCGAACGCAAAGGGCAGAAGGATTGCCGTTCTGGGCTTTATGGGCGAGCTGGGCGATTATGCGGAGGAAGGACACCGTGAGGTCGGGATCCATGCGGCGGAAAAAGGCATTGATGTGCTTTACTGCATCGGGCTTTGCTGTGATTACATGGCAGATGCGGCGAAAAAGGCAGGCATGAAAGAGGTTTATTATCTGGAGACACAGGAAGAATTCTGGGAGAAGGGACTGCCTACGCTCAAAGAAGGCGATACGATTCTGCTCAAGGCATCCCGCAGCAGAGAATTTGAGAAAACAGTAGCAAAATTGCAAGGAGTGAACTAAAGTGGGTTCTTTGGAACAGGCAGTCTATGCCATCATCATATCTTTCGTGATTGGGGTGATTTTGTGTCCCATCGTGATTCCTATGCTGAGAAAGCTGAAATTCGGGCAGAATGTGCGTGACGACGGGCCGCAGACACATCTGGCAAAGCAGGGCACGCCTACGATGGGCGGCGTTGCTTTTCTGGCGGCATTTGTGATTACAAGCCTTTTCTTTCTGAAGGGGAACAGGGACGGCGCGGCTATCATGCTGATGACCCTGTGCTATGGGCTGATCGGCTTTCTGGATGACTATATTAAGGTGGTAAAAAAGCGTTCTCTGGGGCTGCGCGCGTATCAGAAGCTATTGCTGCAGCTGATTGTAACGGGGCTGTTCTGCTCGTATATCATGAAAAGCGGCATCGGTACGGCGATTTATATTCCCTTTACAGACGGGAAAATGATTGATTTACAGCTGATTTTCATTCCCTTCCTGTTTGTGGCGGTGTTGGGAACAGTGAACGGGGTCAACCTGACAGACGGTCTGGATGGGCTGGCAGGCGGCGTAACCCTTCTGGTGGCGGCATTCTTCATGATTGTGGCATGGGCGGCAGGCAGCACGATTGCACCTGTTTGCGGTGCGATTGTGGGCGGTCTGATGGCGTTCTTAATCTTTAACTCCTATCCTGCAAAGGTGTTTATGGGGGATACGGGGTCTCTGGCACTGGGCGGCTTTGTGGCATCGGCGGCATTTATTCTGAAAATGCCCATTTTTATCGTGATTGTCGGGTTTATTTACCTCTGGGAATCCATTTCTGTTATGCTGCAGGTTGGCTGGTTTAAGCTTACAAAGAGAAAATACGGGGAAGGCAGACGCTTATTTAAAATGGCACCCTTCCATCATCATCTGGAAAAATGCGGTTGGAAGGAAACCAAGGTTGTGACGCTTTTCTATGTGGCAACGGCACTGCTGTGTCTCATTGGTTTTCTGGGCTGTAAATATATGTTCCTGTAAGGAATTTTGGAAAGAAGGAATCAAACGTGGAATACAATGGTAAAAAGGCCTTAGTCTGCGGCATGGCAAGAAGCGGCATTGCGGCGGCAAAGCTGTTGAACAGACTGGGTGCAAGGGTTACATTGCAGGATATGAAAAAAAGAGAGGAAATTTCTGCCGATGTGCTGGCATTGGAGGGGGAGGGCATCGTGCTTTACACGGGCGCAAACCCCGATGAGATTGCCTGCGCGCAGGATTTAATTGTATTAAGCCCCGGTATCCCCTGCGACCTGCCCTTTATTGCGGCGGCGGAAAATGCAGGAATCGAGGTTATCAGCGAGGTGGAGCTGGCGTACCGCTTGACACCCTGCCCGATTACGGCAATCACAGGCACAAACGGCAAAACAACCACAACCACGCTGACAGGCGAAATCATGAAAACGGCTTACAGCGGCACGGCGGTTGTCGGAAACATTGGGGTGCCTTACAGCGAGGAGGTAGAGCGGCTGACCGAAAAGGATTGGGTGGTTGCGGAAATCAGCAGCTTTCAGATGGAAAAGGCGAAGGAATTTCATCCGCATATCAGCGCAGTGCTGAATATTACACCCGACCACTTGAACAGACATAAAACCATGGACGTTTACATTGCCATGAAGGAAAGAGTTTTTGCAAAGCAGACCGCAGAGGATTTCTGTATTCTGAACCATGGGGATGCGGCTTGCAGAAAAATGGCGGACAAAACCGCGGCGAAGGTATTTTTCTTCGATTCCTCCGAAAGGCTTGCAGAAGGCATTTATCTGGACGGGGATGCCATCGAGGTGCGCTGGGGCGCTATCAACGAAACCCTGATTCATGTGGATGAATTGCAGATTCTGGGCGTGCATAACTATGAAAACGTGATGGCGGCGGCGGCAATGGGCATTTGTGCGGGGATTGCATTGGATACCATTCGCACGGTGCTGAAGGGATTTGCAGGCGTAGCACATCGCATCGAATATGTTGCGACGGTGGACGGTGTGGACTATTATAATGACTCCAAGGGGACGAATGTGGACGCATCCATCCGCGCGGTACTGGCGATGAAAAAGCCGATTGTGCTGATTGGCGGCGGCTATGATAAGGGCAGCTCCTTTGATGAATGGACGAAGCTGTTTCCCGGCAGAGTGAAGCATCTGGTGCTGATTGGCGTAACCGCACCGAAGGTACGCGCATCTGCGGAGAAATTCGGCTTTACTGCCATTTCCGATTGCGAAACCTTTGCAGAAGCGGTTGACCTGTGCAGAGAAAAGGCGGAGGACGGCGACTGCGTACTGCTTTCTCCTGCATGCGCAAGCTGGGGCATGTTTGATAACTATGAACAGCGCGGAGATATGTTCAAGGAGCAGGTTCGGGGATATCTGAAATAAAAAACGCTGGAATGAGGTGTGAAAATGAGTCATGTCAAACCAAAAAAGAAAACCGCAAAGCGGAAGTATAGAAAGCCGTTGGGATATGACTTCACGGTTCTGTTTATTGTGCTGATTCTGGTGCTTTTTGGCGTTGTCATGATTTTCAGCTCCAGCTATTATTACACAATGACAACGGAACGATTCCATAATGATATGTTCTATTTCCTGAAACGGCAGAGCCTTTGGGCGGTTCTGGGGATTGTGGCAATGGTTGGCATGATGCATATTCCGTATACCCTCTGGAGACGATTTGCAAAGCTGGCATACTGGCTTTCCAATCTGTTCCTGCTTGCACTGCCCTTTGTCGGGACAGAGGCAGGCGGGCAGAAGCGTTGGCTGGGGATTGGCTCGCTTTCCTTTCAGCCTTCGGAATTTACGAAAATTGCCGTGATTCTGTTTCTTTCCTCTTATGTGATTGAGCATCGGAAGGAGCTGGCAAATCTGAAGGGGTTCCTCAAGGCATGCTGCGTGCTGCTGTTGCCTGTGGCGCTGATTGCAATATCGAACTTTTCCTCGGCGCTGTTGGTTGGGCTGATGGGTGCAACGATTCTGTTTGTGGCAAGCCCGCGTGTTTGGTATTTCGGGGCGGCAATCGCAGGGGCAATTCCTCTTTGCGGCCTTGCTGTAGCGATTCCCAAATTTCGCTACAGACTGACCCGTATCAAGACATGGCTTGACCCCTGGGCAGATCCGACAGGCGATGGCTTCCAGACGATTCAGTCGCTGTATGCACTGGCATCCGGCGGCTTATTCGGACTTGGACTGGGGCAGAGCCGACAGAAAACCTTTATTCCGGAAGCATATAACGATATTATTTTTGCGATTATCTGCGAGGAGCTGGGAATTGTCGGGGCGGCTTTGGTGATTCTGCTGTTTGCGGTGCTGATCTGGCGCTTGATGGTCATTTCGATCCATGCGCGGGATCTTGGCGGAGCACTGATTGCGGGCGGAATTATGGGGCATATTGCGCTTCAGGTGATCCTGAACATCGCGGTTGTGACAAATACGATTCCGAATACCGGCATTACGCTGCCTTTTATCAGTTACGGCGGCACCTCCGTGCTGTTTCTGCTCGGCGAGATGGGGCTTGCCCTGTCGGTCTCGAGGGACACCGATTAAAAAGGCGGAAAAGCGCTGCAGAACGGGAACAAAACGGGAGTGTAATGCATACCGTAAAAAGAGAGGCCGGATGGGAGAGAACAGGTGGGAGTATATCAGATTCTCGGCGGAAGGCGGCTTTGCGGAACGGTAACAGTCCAGGGTTCCAAAAATGCCGTTCTTCCCATGATCGCGGCGGCGGTTCTGACAAAAGAGGAGGTCGTGCTGGAAGGCTGCCCGAAGATTTCCGATGTGGAGGATATGGCGGAGATTGTAAGAAGCCTTGGCGGAACAGTCTGGTGGGAGAGGAATGCGCTCCACCTGAACTGTGAAAAGATCGAAAAAAGCCGTGTGGAGGGAACGCTTTCGAAGAGACTGCGCGCCTCTCTTTTGTTTCTGGGAAGTCTTCTTGCAAGGACAGGGGAGGCATACCTTGCAGGGGCCGGCGGCTGCCGGATCGGAAAGCGGCCGACGGACCTGCA
>ENA-OPNV01000508-OPNV01000508.1-human-gut-metagenome-genome-assembly--contig:-NODE-508-length-23277-cov-3.015589_pt1 | contig 23277 bp, 19 predicted proteins | sample MGYA00241542_ERZ501781 | MGnify/ENA primary metagenome ERZ501781 (study PRJEB25962, sample SAMEA2042609) | human gut metagenome | biome: human gut; feature: human-associated habitat; material: faeces...
ATGGCGGTTACCAGAATCAGGTTGCTCTGCTTTACCTTCTCCTCGTCAATCAGGTGTTCGGGAATCTTGGCAATGTAGCGGCCGTAGTTCTCTACTTCTTCACGGGGAATGCCGACACTTTCGGCAACCTGCTTTATTTTCTTCAGTTCAATGCTGCGTGCTATTTCGATATCCGATTTCATATACAGGGTCTTTTCTTTAAATAACAACTTTGTTTTTTTTGAAAGCTGCAAAAGTACAAAAAAGAAGGGAAAATGCTGGTATATGAAAAAGAATTTAGTATCAGCTTAACTACCCGAACAGGATTGGTTATCAAACAATCATTTGAACCGTGACGTATCCACTCCTTCCCGCTTCTTTTCCTTATAACCGCCGAATTTATATGTGAACGATACGCCCAACTCGCGGAAACAAGAGTAATGGTTGGTTACATTCTGCGTCTGGAAGCGGATGCGCGGAGAAATCTGCCCGGTCTCGAATATATCGTTGCAATACAGATTCAGGACAGCCCTTCCCTTGGCAAAACCATAGCGCAAGGCGGCATTTACATTGCCGGAAACAGGCAGGTCGTAAATTCCCTGAATCGCTTTGCTGTGCACAAATCCGGTGACGGTCAGCTTCAGGTCGGGCTTGGTGGAAAGGGTGAAGGTGTTGTTCATTTGGGCGATGCCGTAACACTGCTTGCGGTCGAAGGGGATATCCCAAAAGTCGCTGTCTTTCTCGCGATGCCAGATGCCGATAAAGGTCAGGCGGGAATTCAACCAGTTCTTTACCTTAAAGGGCACTGATGCCTGTATGCCAAACTGTTGACGGTAGTCAAAGTTCAGGTATTTATAGATTTCAACCAACCGTTGCGAGGACTGGTAAAGCGTCTGTACCGAGTAGTCCTTGGTGTGGCTGAACCAGGTGCTGAAGATGTACTTGCTCTTTAAGATATAGTTCATTTGAAACTCATAGCTTTGCGCAGGTTTCAGCAGAGGGTTGCCGTGAATCTCGGAATATCCGCCGCCGATATAGGAAACGGCATCCTGCACGGCCCAATAGTCGGGATAGTGCTTATCGCTGCTCAGCGCAAGTTGCAGGATATGTCCGGGGGCAGGCATATAGTTCAGGTTGACGGTGGGATACCAATCCCACTGGTTCCAAACGGGCGTTTTATAACGCTCCACAGCCAGCGAGGCATCCAGCGAGAGTTTATCGCCGAAACTCTTGCTGAAACCTGCATAGATGTTCAGCGTCTCTTCCCGTTTGCGGGATTTCATATTAGTGAAGTTACCGGCGGAATTATCACCGGCTGCCAACGAAGTTGTATTTTCATCTCCCAACTGTTCGCCGGTCTCCGGGTCGTAGTAATATTGATAACTGTGGTCGATGCCGGTGGTATAGACAATACCGTAATTCAGTCCCCAACCCTTGCCCAGGCTGTGCTCCTGCGCCAGAAACATTTTCCAGCGGTTGATGCGCTGGCAGTCCTGTGTAAAGAAGTCAAGCTCGTCGTTTTCCAGCAGGCGGCTGTTCAGCAGCTGGTCGGACGGAGAACGGTAGTAAGTGAACTCCACACCGGCTTTCATGCCGAAAGGCGTGGAATAGTCCAGCCGGCCGTTGTGAAGCCAGTCGGTACTGTTGCTCAACGTGGCGGACTGCTGCGAACCGTTGATATTCATCCGGTTGTGAGACGTTGTATAGTTGCCGTTGTAGACAAAGCTCAACTGATGGTCTTTAGCGATAGTATAATCGGCTCCCACCCGGAAACTATGCGTATGCGAACGGCCGCGGCGTACCTCATCGGTTGCCATCGGGTACACCGAGCCATCCGCCAAAGCGTGCATAGCATCTTTGTCCGTCGTAGTGTAAGTACGGCCGTGTTTGTGCGAGTAAAGAAAATCCGTTGAGAATTTATTTCCGTTATATAAAAGGCTGGCGCGCTCCTCAAAACCTTCGTAATGCTTCTGATTGTATTTGCCGTAGAGTTCGCCCTGCCAGGAAGAGGGACCGTCCGCGGTTTGCTTCAGTTGCACGTTGATAAGTGCGCCGCGCACCTGGTAGCGGGCGGGTGCGTTGTACATCACTTCGGCTTTTTCTATCCGGCTTGCGGGGATACTCCGCAACAGTGTGTAAAGCTGTTCGACGCTGAGGGTGGTCACTTTTCCGTTCAGAATGACGGTGACACCCTGCCCTGCCAGTTGCAAGCCGCCGTTCATCTCGGTTACGCCGGGAAGTTCCTTTACGGCATCGTAGGCATTGTCCACGGGCAGGTCGCGGATAAGCTGCGGCAAGTCATACACCAGTTTGCCTTGCGAGGCTTTGACTACGGGGCGTTCGCCGGTAATCATCACTTCGGGCAGGCTTTGGTAGATACTGTCCAGGCGGGCATCCGAGGTAATGATGCTGTCGGCGCTGAGGGTACGTTCTCCGCCGGTGATTTCCTGGGCGGAGATACCGGCACTAAAAAGGCTGATTACTGATAACAGATAAAATCGTTTCATACGTATTCGATGTTTTAATTTATTGTATTTGATGTTTTAATTCGTTTTCACACCGCAAAGTACGGCATTACCCGCCCGACTTTGTGTTATCGCCTGCTTACCAAGTGTTATCTACTGTTACCGGAAGTGTTATTTAGTCTTATCGCACGATACACCGCACACCATAACTCCTTATCTTTGCCTGCACAAATATCAAGGAACCACCATGAAACTGCCTTTGAAATACATTGCCATACTCGTTATCCTGTCTTTGGCGGGTATCTTCTCCTACCAGGCCTACTGGCTCGGCGGGCTGTACCGCACCATGCGCAACGACCTGGAGCGCAACATCATAGAAGCCATGCGCATGAGCGACTATAACGAAATGATGATCCGTGTAGACAATCTGCGTACGGACAGTATCGACCACGGGGAAGTCAGCGTATCCGCCGGCTTCGAGAAGGACGACAAGGCAAGCCACACCTATGTGCGCAGCACCACTACCGTAGACCGCAACGGCCGGAAAGAAGAAACCTCCGACCAGCAGGTCATTCATCAAAAGAGCGACACCCTTTTGATGAGTATCTCGGACAATTCCTCCGTACAGGCTATTATCACCCGTGATGGCATCGCCGTCCCGGACTCCGACGATGTACTTTTCATAGAACGGAACAAAGACCGGAACAAGGCTCAATGGCTGAATGCCGATTCAGCCCAAAAGAAGCTGGAAGCCGCCATAAAAGACACCGATGTTCCGCCCCAGGCCGCACTGAGGGCAAACAGCGGGCTGGATGTTATTCTGCGCGACCAGAACAGCATGCTGGAACTCGCCACATATTTCCAGCGCGGCCTGCACTCCGGCCTGGATGTCATTTCCGACCCCGATGTCCTTGTATACGACAGCCTGCTCACCTTTCAGCTCAAAGACCGGGGCATCACGCTGCCCCACCGCCTGGAGCATATCTATACGAACGACAAAGCATCTCCCCATACGTTTACAGACACGCTTGCCGTGGCCGGTACTCCCGGATACGTTCCAAGCCCCGAAGCCAAGCTATACGAGTACGCTTTCGACATCAGTACCCATCAGAGCTACCGCCTTTGGATGGAACCCGTTACCCCGTTGGTGCTGAAACAGATGTCGGGCATTCTGGCTACCTCGTTCGTTATCCTCATTATCCTCGGCTTCGCGTTCTGGATACTTATCCGCACCATCTTGCAGCAAAAGACGCTGGAGGAGATGAAAAGCGACTTTACCAACAACATCACCCACGAACTGAAAACCCCTATCGCCGTAGCCTATGCCGCCAACGATGCCCTGCTGAACTTTAACCAGGCGGAAGAAAAGGCACAACGCGACAAGTATCTGCGCATCTGCCAGGAGCAGTTGCAACGGCTCAGCGGACTTGTCGAGCAGATACTCTCCATGAGCATGGAACGCCGCAAGACCTTCCGCCTGCATCCGGAACCGCTGTCCATGGAAAGCATTCTCGAACCGCTTATCGAGCAGCATAAACTGAAGGCGGAGAAGCCCGTGCATATCACTACAGACATCGAGCCTGCCGGACTTACCCTCACGGCAGACCGTACGCACTTCAGCAACATCATCAGCAACCTGATTGACAATGCCATAAAATACTCGCCCGAAGCAGCGGACGTAAACATCCGTTGCCGGCAAACCGCCTCTGCCGGACAAGGAGAGTTTGTTGAAATCGCCATCAGCGACCGTGGAACAGGTATCGCTCCCGAAAAGCAGAGCCACATATTCGATAAGTTCTACCGCGTTCCCACCGGCAATCTGCACAACGTGAAGGGCTACGGCCTCGGTCTGTTCTATGTCAAGACCATGACCGAAAAGCACGGCGGAAGCGTAACGGTAAAGAGCGAACCGGGCAAAGGAAGCACGTTCACTCTGAGGTTTCCGAACGGATAAAAGGAGTACCCGTCCGTTTCCTCCGGAAGAAACTCCGGTTTCCCTTAAGGGGAACGCGCGTTTCCTTTAAAGGGAACTGTCGTTTCCCCTAATGGGAACGGAAGTTTCTCCCGGCGGAAACGGAAGTTTACTTAGGAGAAACAGGAATATATCCCCGGAGTACATACAGATATTACATAATAAACAAGAATAACAAGAAAGACAAGGATGTCATGGATAAAATAAAAGTATTGCTGGTTGAGGATGAAGAGACCCTCGCCATGATTATAAAGGACACGCTGGAAGGGCAAAGTTTCATTATCCACACCGCTGCCGACGGCGAAGAGGGGTTGCGCCTGTTCTTCGACCTGCGCCCCGATGTGCTGGTGGCAGACGTCATGATGCCCCGTATGGACGGCTTCGAGATGGTACGCTGCATCCGCCAGACCGACAAGCACACGCCGGTGCTTTTCCTCACTGCCCGCTCTGCCATCAATGACGTTGTAGAGGGCTTTGAACTCGGCGCCAACGATTATCTGAAGAAACCTTTCGGTATGCAGGAACTGATTATCCGCATCAAGGCGCTGGCGGGCAAGGCTTTCAACTTTACGGAACCTGCTCCCAAAGAAGTCACCGACTTTGAAATAGGCAATTACCGGTTCAACCCCGTCACGCAACGGCTGTCGTATACAGGAACCGGTGCTGCTCCGCACGCCGATACGGAGATGGAACTCTCACACCGCGAATCGGAAATACTGAAGCGCCTCTGCGAGAACCGCAATCAGGTGGTCAATACCCAGAATGTACTGCTCGACCTTTGGGGAGACGACAGCTTCTTCAACTCCCGCAGCCTGCACGTATTTATAACGAAGCTGCGCCACAAGCTGGCGCAAGACGACCGCATCCGCATCGTAAACGTGCGGGGGATAGGCTATAAACTGATAGTATAAAGAATAAGAAATAATATAAAGAAGTTTCAGAAAATTGACGGAAAGGATTATCTTTGTCTGAGAAGAAAACAATAACCGTGCCCAATCATGAAACAAGTTTGTTTTTTTATCATCGCCCTGCTGGCAAGTGCCGTTTCACTGCACGCCCAAACCGAAGCGAAGGGCGACAGCATACGCTCCCATAGCCTGCCCGACGGTACGCCGCCCGAAGGGACATTCCTACCCGAAACGAAGAATTATGACGGCTTTCTCCTGGATATGAGCCTCATGAGAATGGAAGCTCCCCGCCTGCCCCGGTTTACGTTGGAAATACCGGATGCAAGCAAAGACTACAGCCGGATATTCCGTCTCAACCCGGACGCGACCTACTCGCAGGGGCTTTCAAATGTGTTCTCGCTCACCAACGCCACCGTTTACAGCATGAATCCGTTTGGGCTGACGGGCTTCTGGTCATCGCCGGAGAACCTGCAAATGGGCAGCTTCAAACTGAAGAACGGAATGCGTATCAATACATACGGCGAGTACGACAAGGACGGCTGGAAAGTTCCCAACCGTTCGGCATTGCCGTGGGAGAAGAACAACTTCAAGGGAGCATTTGAAATGAAATCCGCCAACGGTGCATTCGGCATACGCATCGAAGTACAGCAGGGCAACCGGACGCCGTTCTAACCGTAAGCCGCACAGACTGATATAATCAGATACAGCGGTTCGACCATACTAAAGCATAAGATCCGGCTCCTCCAATCCTTTCTCCTTGCAGTACGCATATACTATTTCCAGAATGGCGTCTCCGTACTTCTCTACCCCTTTCTTCCCGAAATAAGGGATGCGGACAAGCATGTCCTTGTCGGCAGGCAACAGGTTGCTGATACCCAAAATGGCCTTTTGCTGGATGACCGTGTAGACCGGCAGCCCCAAACGGGCTGCTTCCGTATTTCTCCATGCCACCAGGCGGTCGTATAGTTCGGGATGCAGTACGTCCGAGGGCACTTGAACGGAAGATGCCGCCGTTTCTTTCCTTTTGCGGTCCTGCATGTTCTTCTCCACCGTATCCAGCATGCCTCTCCGCTTCAAGTCCTCTTTGCCGGAGACAGCATGCTCGCCGATAGACAGTATGGCTTTCCGCTTCAAATACCCGGCTGTGCTGAATCCGTGTTCCGTTATGTATGCCAGCAGTCTGTTTTTCAACAGGAAAAGAGTATTCAAATCCTCTTTGGCTGCGTTCAGTTGCTTCTTCAGCACCTTATTATCCGAGGCAAGAGCGCGTGGCCCTATCAATACGGGATACAACAGCGCCATTTCATCTTTAAAGTAACCGGCTCCCGCAACAATCCGCCCCTGCAGGGTTTCGTCCGCAGCATAGTCCTGTGCGGCGTCAATCAGGCGGTTGTACTGTATGCCGAACCTCTGCGCCACTTTTACCACCTTTTCGCGGAAACGCTCCACCGCCTCTTTGTAGGCGGCAAGCTGCTTGGGATAGAGTTTATAAAGATGTTCGACCAGCCGTACATAGCGCTGCAACGCTTGTGCCAGCGGCAGGAAATCAAACAGTTCCGACAGCAGCCCGTGGAAATAGGCACGTTGCAGCGAATGGAAGCGGTTTTCGTCCGGTTCGTTCCGGCGGGCTTCTTCCGTAAACCGGTCTACGGCACGGTCGCTGATAACAGCCTTTGCCGAAAGCGGTGCGCTGAGCACCAGGCCTTCCAGCGTCTTGCAACGGCTCAGTGCCACATACGTCTGCCCATGTGCAAAGGATGCGCTGGCGTCGATAATGGCACGCTCAAACGTAAGCCCCTGACTCTTGTGGATTGTAATGGCCCACGCCAGTTTCAGGGGAAACTGCCGGAAGGTGCCTTCAATATCTTCTACAATCTCCCTGCTGTCTTCGTCCAAGACGTATTTTGCATTCGCCCACTCCTCTTCCTGCAACAGGAAAGTATCCCCGCTGTCTTTGGCGCGTACCTCGATACTGCCGGCAGAAACGGAGATTACCTCACCAATCATACCGTTGTAGTAGCGGTGCTCGCCGGACGAGTCGTTCTTCACGAACATCACCTGAGCGCCTTCTTTCAGTTCGAGAACTTCGTCCGTGGGGTATGAATATTCGGGAAACTTCCCCTCGACAGTAGCGCGAAACGCATAGGTACGTCCCGGAAGCTGTTCCAGCTCGTAGCTGTTGATACGCTGCGCCTGATAGTTATAGGTGACCAGACGGATATATCCTTCCTCTTTCCGAGGCTGGAAGCCGGGAAGATAGCGGCGGTTCAGCGTTTCCAGCACCTGCGGGTCGCAATGGTTCTCACGGATGCGGTTCAGCAGTTCCAGGAAGTCTCCGTCATTCTGCCGGTATACGGTCTTAAGCTCAATGGTGCAATATTCCGTCTGCTTCAGCGCGCGGCTGGAGAAGAAATAGGGAGTGTCGTAGTACTTGCTGAGCATCTGCCATTCCTCGTCTTTCACCACGGGAGCCAGCTGCTGCAGGTCGCCAATCATCAGCAACTGCACACCGCCAAACGGTTTGTAGGGGTCGCGGTAGCGGCGGAGCATTTCATCTACCGCATCCAGCAGGTCGGCGCGTACCATACTGATTTCATCAATCACCAGCAGGTCCATGCTGCGTATGATATTGATTTTCTCCTTACCGAAACGGAAGCGGTAGCTTGCCTTTCCATTCGTGCTGAACGAGCTTTCGGGCACATAAGGCGCAAACGGAATCTGAAAGAACGAATGGATGGTAACACCTCCGGCATTGATAGCCGCTATGCCGGTGGGCGCAACGACTACCATACGTTTGGGACTTTCCTGCTTAAGCTTGCGCAAAAAAGTAGTTTTACCGGTTCCGGCTTTGCCTGTCAGAAAAAGATGAGTGCCTGTGCTTTCGATGAATTGCCACGCAAGCGCTGATTCGGGGTTTTGCTCCATTGTTCTTTTCGGTTTATTTTAGAACGGTAAAGGTAGTACAAATAAACAAAGGAAAAGGAAAACCGGCTAATGTTTTTTGCCGCACGGACGGCATCCGTAAAAAAAGAGGTCATATCCTTTTGAGACATAACCTCTTATCCTTGTTTCCTGCCGGAAAAATTATTTCATACTGCCGCCAATGATGTCCAGCAGCTCATTCGTAATCGCCTGCTGGCGGCTCTTGTTGTATTGCTTCGTCAAGTCCTGAATCAGCTCATTGGCATTGTCCGTGGCAGCCTGCATGGCAAGCATACGTGCCGCGTGCTCGGAAGTGTTCGAATCCAAGAGGACCGTATAAATCTTCTGGCTCAATACTTTAGGAAGAAGCTCGGCCACCAGTTGGGAAGCAGAGGGTTCTACAATGTAATCATTGTTGAAACTGCTTTTTCCGACAGTTCCGGTTGCTTCTTCGGCTACCTTGCCCAAGTCGATGGGCAGATAGTTGTCTCTCGTCAGCACCTGCGAGCCCATAGACTTGAAATGATGATAAATCAGCTCCACCTTGTCGACGCGCCCTTCAAGGAACTCTTTCATCAGGAGTCCGGCAAGCTCGTAAGCCTGCACATACGAAGGCTTGTCGGCCATTTCCTGATAACTGCCTTGCGGCTCATATCCCAATTTCTTTACGGCTTCTTCCACTTTCCTGCCTACGGGATACACCAGGATATTCTCCTTGCCCAGCGACCGGTAGTCTTCCAGTGTACGCTCCAGCATCTTTGCCACGTTGGAGTTGAAAGCGCCGCATAAAGACGAATTGGACGAGAATGCCACAATTGCCACCTTCCCTACCGGACGCTCCTCGGTGTAGGGAGACTCTACCGTAACATCCGTACTCAGGAAGTTTGTCAGAATCTCGTTCAGCTTCCGTTGATAGGGCAGCATATTCTCAATCCGCCCCTGTGCCTTATGCAGCTTGGCGGACGCCACCATCTTCATCGCCGAAGTTATCTGACGCGTACTCTTGACGGAGCTTATTCTATTTTTTACCTCTTTCAGTGAAGCCATTTCATATAGTGATTAGGGGTTAGTGATTAGCGGTTAGGGGTTACCGGATGCCTAACTGCCATCTACATAAATTGCTTGGCTGCCTTTGCCGCCGTCTCTTCTATCTTCTTGCAGACATTGTCATCGATGACACCCGACTTCAACACATCGAGCACCTCCATCTGATAATCTCTTTCAAGGAATTCGAGGAAACTGCGTTCAAACTCATTCACCTTGTCCAAAGGCACATCCTTCAGCAAACCGTGCGTGCCGCAATAAAGAATGGCAATCTGCTTCTCTACAGGCATCGGACTGTACTGGGGCTGTACCAGCAAACGGGTATTCTTCTGGCCCTTGTCGATGGTGAGCGCAGTAACCGGATCCATATCGCCGCTGAACTTGGTGAATGCTTCCAGTTCGCGATACTGTGCCTGGTCTATCTTCAATGTACCGGCCACTTTCTTCATCGCCTTAATCTGAGCATTACCACCTACACGGGATACAGAGATACCGACATTGATAGCCGGGCGGACACCCTGATTGAACAAGTCCGTTTCGAGGAATATCTGTCCGTCAGTGATAGATATAACGTTTGTCGGGATATAAGCCGAAACATCGCCTGCCTGAGTTTCGATAATAGGCAGAGCGGTTATAGAGCCTCCGCCGTAGTCCTTGTTAAGACAGCAGGCTCTCTCCAAAAGTCTTGAATGGAGATAGAAAACATCTCCCGGATAAGCCTCACGTCCTGTTGGTCTTTGGAGCAGAAGTGACATAGTTCTGTATGCCACAGCGTGCTTTGAAAGGTCGTCATAAACGCACAGCACGTCCTTGCCCTGAAGCATGAAATACTCAGCCATTGCAACTCCTGCATATGGTGCAATATACTGCAAAGGCGCCATTTCAGAAGCCGTTGCCGATACAACTATAGAATAATCCATTGCCCCATGCTTAGAAAGGGTATCCACCACGTTTGCCACAGTAGACTGCTTCTGACCTATCGCAACATAGATACAGATAACGTCCTTGCCTTTCTGATTTATGATAGTGTCAAGTGCTATAGAAGTTTTACCTGTCTGTCTGTCGCCTATAATAAGCTCACGCTGACCCCTGCCTATAGGTATCATAGAGTCGATAGCCTTGATACCTGTCTGCAATGGTCTGTTTACTGATTGTCTTGTAATTATTCCGAAAGCAGGGCTTTCCACAGGTCTTGTTTCTGTTGTAAGCACAGCGCCCCTGCCGTCGATAGGTGCACCGAGAGCGTTCACAACTCTACCAAGCAGCGCATCTCCCACAGGCACAGAAACTATCCTGCCTGTTCTCTTTACTCCAGACCCCTCTTTTATTCCGTCCTCAGAGCCGAGAAGTACACAGCCTACAAAATCCTGCTCCAAGTTCATTGCCATGCCGTATGTTCCGTTAGAAAATTCAAGAAGTTCGCCCGACATACACTTGTCAAGTCCATGAACTCTTGAAATTCCGTCGCCAACAGTGCAGACCGTCCCCACATCGTCAAGCTCCAGCTTGCTGCGGTAGTCCTTGATCTGCTGTTTTATCAAGCCTGTTATTTCATCAGGACGTAATTTCATGTTAAAATACCGTTCCTTTCCTATGCAATGACCCCGTCGATCTGAGCCTTGATATCATCAAGCTTAGTTCTGACGCTGCCGTCTATTTCTGTGTCTGAATATCTCAGCACGATACCGCCCATAAGGCTTTTATCCACCTTTTCCACAAGCACTATCTTTGCCCCCGAAACAGCCTCCAGCTTAGCCACAAGCTTGTCCCTGAGCCTTTCAGACAGAGGCATAGCCGTCACCGCAGTGACCTCTATGATATTATTATGCTTTTCATAAAGCTCCTTGAACTTTGCGCATATCTCAGGCAGAAACCTTATCCTGCCCTTTTCGCTCACAAGGCAAAGATAATTAAGCGTAACAGGCTGTACCCTGCCCATAAACACCTTTTCCAGTGCCGCCCTTTTTTCGTTCTCCGTTACCAGCGGTGACGCAAGCAGCTCCACATATTCCTCCTGACCCTGAGAGAAAATTATATCCCTTATGCTCCCAAGCTCACCATAGACTTCATCAAGGCAGTTTTCCTCGCAGCACACCTCAAAAAGTGCATTGCCGTAAATATTCCCGATACTGTCTGCCATTACATCTCACCCACATTGTCAATGAACTTCTCGATAAGACGTTCGTTGTCCTCGCCTGTCATATCCTTTTCCACAACTGCCGCCGCAGCCGAGAAAGCAATATCGGTGATCTCGTTCTTGATCTGGTTGACAGCGATCTTCTTTTCTCTTTCGATCTCTCTTGAAGCGTTGTCCACAAGACCCTTTGCCTCAGTTCTCGCTTCGCTGATTATCTCGTCAGAACGCTGTTGAGCCTTTCTTGTTGCCGTCTGTATAATCTGTGCAGACTCTTCCTTTGCACCCTCTAATCTGCTTGTATACTCAGCTTCCAGCTTCTCGGCATTTTCTTTTGCCTCGTCAGCCTGCCTGTAAGTTTCCTTAACATCATTTTTCCTGTCCTCGATGACCTTGTTCACCTTATCGAACAGAAAATGCTTGAGCACCAAAAACAGTATGAGCGTATTCAGCAAAGTCGCAATTATCGTTGTCAGATCTATTGACAGAAACTCTGTCACATCGCCTGCTGCCAATACCATTTATCCAACCTCCCCTCCGCATCCATGCAGAGCAAATCTTGTTTGAAGCTTTTTATTAAAGCTTTCCGATAAATGGGTTAGCGAAGAGCAGGATAAGTGCAACTACGAATGCGTAGATACCTGTTGACTCAGCCATAGCAACGCCTATGAACATTGTTCTTGTGCAGTCGCCCTTAGCCTCAGGCTGTCTTGCGATAGCCTCGATAGTCTTTCCTACTGCGTAGCCCTCACCGATACCAGGTCCGATACCTGCGATCATTGCAAGTCCTGCACCGATTGCTGAACAGCCAAGAAGAATAGCCTTTTCCATAATGATAAACCTCCGTTATTTACATTTTTTATACTTTCCGCCAAAGCGGTAATTTACTCTGTTTCCGCAGCCGCACCAACGTTTACCATGGTGAGCATCGAGAAAATATAAGCCTGTATGCACCCTGAGAACAAGTCGAAATACACGCTGAGCACCGCAGGTATACCTACCTGAAATACACTGAACGCCCATGAGCCTGCCTCAAAAGTCAGACCCAGTGCAGATGACAGCGAGCCAAGTGCACCATAAAGCAGTCCCGTTATTACCATGCCGCCTGCAACGTTACCAAAAAGACGGAACGCCATAGACGCAGGCGTTGCCACCTCGCTGATGATATTAAGCGGCAAAATGAAAGCCACCGGCTGTGCAAAACTTTTAAGATAGCCCTTGAAACCATTCGCTTTTATCTTGTTGTATGTGATAAGCACAAATGTCATAAGTGCCCACGTTGCTGTAACATTGATGTCCGCAGTCATAGACCTCAGACCTATCATACTGATAAGAGCGCCAAACACCGCATAAATAAGCAGCGTAGCAATATAAGGGGCATACTTCATCATCTTAACGCCCATGTTCTCTTTGACCATGTTGTTGACGAAGTTCACAAGCATCTCCGCAACCACCTGACGTTTTTTCTCAGGCACTTTTTTCAGGTCATGTGTGAGCCACAAGCATAGTATCAGCACTGCAACTATAATAAGCCAGCCCATCACCACCGTTTCGGTGATCCTAAGACTGCCTATCTCAAACACTATCTTAGGGCCGTTTCCTATACCCGTCATTTATTTATCCCTTCTTTCTCTTATCTGTATGACATACAGAATTATCCTCGGATAAAACTGCGGCAGAAGTATCCCAACTGGACTTACTGCCTTTGTGAGCATAGCCCCAGCACAAAGCACAAAAAGCACTCCATACCTAGTCATGTAACACCCAAGCATTGTCCGCTTAGCCTTTTTGTCCTCAAGCTCCACAGCCTTTTCGCAGGTCACACCAAGGTAGTACATACAAAGGCACATATAGCCCCAGCCCAATGCAAATCCCGCAAGCTGCGTGATGTCAAAGCCCCACAGCAAAGTAAATGCCCAGCATACAGCAGCCATAACACCGCCCCATAAGCATATTTTTTTCAACAAGCCGCCAAGCTCAGAGCCTATATTTTTCACTTATTTTCTCCGATTTTCATAAAGAAATCCACCATAAATCTTTACATTTTCTTAATAGCAGAAAATATCTGCCTGATGTATTTCATTATACCACACAGCCCCACATTTTTAAAGAGCAAACCGCAAACTTAAACATTTATTTTACATGGATTTTACACTTCGTTCACAGTTAGTCAAATAATTAGTTAATTATGATTTGGCGTTAATAATTTATCAATAGTCAACCATTGACTTTTGGCATTGTTTGAGTTTTATCATACGATTTCACAATAAAAAACGGACTGCCGCAAGCCGAAATAATATCACGGCTGAGCAGTCCGCAAGCATATGTGCAGCTTATCTGATGATATCGTCAACAACGCTTTCTACAGTGCTTACAGTATCATCAATAATATCCGCACCACCGCTTACAGTGTCCTTGATACCATCGCCAACACGGCTCACAAGCGTGTCGCTGTCATCACGTCTGCTTGTGACCTCATTTTTAGAAGTTGTGGTCGCAGTAACGCCGGAAGATGTCGAACCTGAGTTACCGTCATTTCTTGAACAGCCTGCGAGCATAACACCGCAAAGACCAAGACAAGTTAGCATAGCGAACATTTTTTTCATAATTAAGTTCCTTTCAGTATAAGATATGCCATTTTAGGCTAATGCTATTATTTCTCGGAGATGAGGATATATTCATAAAAAACAAAAAAGAGATGAGCCAAAAGCCCATCTCTCTGTCAGATCAAAAAAATCAATAGAACCGCGATTTCTTTTTCTTGATAACGAAAATAACAGCACCGACAATAACCACCGCAACGACCACAATAACTACAATGCCTACTACTCCGATACCCTTTGAAGATTCAGCCTCAGATGACGAAGTGCTGCTCAGTCCGTTTGACTTAGGCTGTATCTTTAAGCCCTGCACGATCTCCTGTGCCTTTGCACTTTTATTGTAGCCATCGAGATTCATTACCTGAAGATCTACATCGTTCTTCTGCAACGGAGTATCTATTACAAGATTATCAATGTAAAGCACATCTGTCTTATCCATTTTCTTTATAACCGGTATCTCAAATACGAACTTTGTTGCTCCGCACTTGTCAGGTACTGGTATAAGTGCTGTCGCATACTGAGTAACATTATTGCTTGCATCTGTATTTATTTCAAGCTGAACACTATTGCTGGTCACCGTTTTGTATTCCTCAGTACAAGGAAAAGCAAACACTGAATCTCCCATAAGCTTGCCCTGAGCGTCCTGATTTATCCTGTACTTGAAAGAAATCATACAGCCGTCAAAACAAGTCATACCAAAATCCTTGGCGTCGATCTCAACGCCCATCGTTATATGAGGCGTATCTTCAGAATCAGAGCCAGGATAAACCAAATTCTTATCGTCATCTCTTATAAGCGAAGCAAAAGTACAATAATCGCTTATGTCATTAGGCTGTGTTGCTGTTATCTTAAGGCTCGCACCCTGATAAGCATAGGTCTTTTCTTGGGATGCTCCCACTGATATCTTCTCACCGTCAGGAGTCACCTTGATATATCTTTCCCAATCCTTCATATCAAACGATAAGGACGGTGCTGAAGTATCTGTTGTAAGGATACTCTTGTCGGCACTATATTCAGGTATTTCAGCCTCACTGTCGGCATAAGCAGGCACAGCACAAACGCCAAGCATCATTATCGCTGATACCACGCCAAGTATTCTCTTTGATCTCATTTTAATTCTTATCCTCCCTTGATACTATTGTATGTAAACGCTTTCATAGCCGTTCACACAAGTATCGAAACGTTATAAAACACTATTAATATTTTACACCTTTTTAACAAATCTGTCAAGTGTACCATACAACTTTTCATATAATGTAACTGTTTTGTAATACAAACTAAGCGTTTTTACCAAAATAGCCACACGCTTTTTATGAATAAACTCTTATTGACAGCCATTTTTAACAAAAAAAAGACCGCCTTCTCAGACGGTCCTGCGAACTTATTGAATACCAAGGAATTGGAAATACTGCTTATCCGGCATTGTTGTAACAGAAGTGGCTCTCAGGTCATCAGCATCCGATAGTCTGTACTGCACCTTGAGAACTCCGTCCTCCTTTACCCAACCAACATCAGGAACTGTTCCTCTTATACCCTTGTTGGAAATGGTCTTTTTGATACCTTTCTGCTTAAGAGTAAAGAATTTAAGCTCGATATCCTGATTGTATGGCACTACGCATATCTTTACAGCACCCTTGTCGCTGTCCTTTACATCATAAAGTATTATCTGATACTGGCCGTCAGGCGATATGGTATTTGATTCTGAAGTTACTTCAGTGAGCTTCTTGAAGTTATCTCTGTAGAGAGCATAAACACTTGACGATGTGTCAAGATCTGAATTTAGCACAGTTTCAACAGACGTGCCTCCGAAAAGGATATTAAGCACAAAATATGCAACTATTCCAAGAACATACATAAGCAGATATATTGTACCCATTATAACCTTTACAGTTTCGTTCGTGCCTGCTGCAAAGAACATTATGATAGCAACAATGAACGGCGGAACTATCAATATCCAGTCGCCCATGTTGAAAAGTATCATGCAGAACACGACCGGAAGCATGAGTATGCTCAATATCTCCGTCACAAGCTCACGTCTTGAAAAGAGCATAAGTCCCATAAAAACTACGTTAAGCACCACATACACTGTGAAAAACGATTTTTCTCTGCCTGCCGCAAACTCCAGATCATACAGGAACGTTGCATAAGTGAGCAGAGTTATTACAGCAAAGTAAGCGACATTGAAAACTGATACCGCTCGCTTTACCCATACGTTAGATAAAAAATCCTTCATTTTTAGTCCTCCCTAGACACTCTGTTCTTTTATTTTACACGAAATTACGCAAAAAATCAAGTGCTTTATTTCTTTATTTTTTCTTAAAACACAAATCAGACATATCAAATAGTATTTAATTGGCTGAATGCCGTCAATTGAGTATTATCTCTTCACCGCCGCTGAGTCCCGAAAGTATCTCAACGTTGTCGTTGTCCTCGATGCCAAGCTCTACGTCCTGCTCTATCTTTACACCGTCCACAAGCAGGTTCACATAGTTGCGTCCATCAAGCTTCTTCACCGCCTTCTGCGGAACTATCACAGTATCAAGCCTTGAATACACGTCAAAGACAACCTCTATGCCGCCAAGATCCAGCATATCGTTCTCCTCGTCAGGGGTTATAACATAAACATATGCCGAGAAATCTCCGCTCTCATTGTAGATTATATCCGTCACAGTGCCGCCCATCGTATTGGCACCCTGCACTATCTGCACTGCAGTGCCAAAATTGACGTTTGTGAGCGCGTTATCAAACACAGACACGCACAGAGCCTTTTGTGATTTATCGGAAGTATACCCAAGCACCTCGCCCTTATTCACCGGCATGAACGCTGTCAGCTCCTGACCTTGTCTGTCTGCAAGATCAAACTGTCCGTCACATGGAGCGTAAACCTTATAATCCTCCAAGGACGCCACAAGACTGTCATATTTGAGCTGTTCTATCTGTAAGTCATACTGAGAAAGCTGTATCTCACTGTAGTCAGCACCGTTCGCCTGCAATGTAGCGACCGTCTGCTTCGCCTGATTGAGCCTTATTTCTTCCTCTTCTATCTGTTCGTCCACATCGTCAGAATAAAGTGTGCAAAGCAGGTCACCCTTTTTCACATCACAAGGTGACTCCACATCTATAGACTTTATCTGACCGCTTGCCTTGAAGGTGACAGTTTCACTGTAAGGGTAATCATAAACACCCTCCTGATGATACTCCTGAGAGATATCTCCTATCTCAGCTTTTACCGTCTTATATGTTATATCCTTAGTTTCCAGAATAGGCACAGCTATCTCGTCTTTTTTCTCCGACTTTCCGCAGGCGCAAAGTCCGAAACACATTGCCGCTGCTGAGATCAAAGCAATAAATCTTATACTTTTCATAAAAAAGCCCTCTCGGTAATATAAAACTGCGGACACACTCCGCCGCAGTGAATTATACCACATTTTCCGTCATTTTTCAAGCTTATCCCCTACATATCGTATATCTATTGTATAACTGCACAACACTGTCTGTCTATATTTATACAGGTTTACCACAGCAGTTCACCGATAATAGAGTTTGAAGCCAGAAATCCCGCAGGCGTAAGCCTTAAAATACCCTTTTCGACCATGCAAAGCCCCTGTTTCTGAAACAAAGCCGCCTTCTTTCGGATATTCTCCCCAAGCTCTTTACCACCAAGCTCCTCGGCCTTACCTATGTCAATGCCCTCCGTGAGCCTTAACCCCAGCATGACATACTCCTCTGCCTTGTCAGGGTCGTCCTCAAGCACCACCATGCTCTGCACCTTGTCAGAAATAAACTCCTCAACATCGCTCTTGCAGTAATATCTCTCATTATCAAAGAAAGAATGTGCCGACGGGCCAATGCCTATATATTCTTCCCCGTGCCAATATTTAAGATTGTGCCGTGATTTTCCGCCCTCTTTGGCAAAATTTGATATCTCATACTGTAAGAATCCCTTGCTTGCAAGCTGTCCCACAGTTTGCAAATACATATCGCACAGCATATCGTCATCAGCCACAGCGTTTCTCATCTCATCACAATCAAAAGCCGTACCCTTTTCTATTTTCAGCATATAAGCAGAAATATGATCAACAGGGAGTGCCGTAAGGCTCTCTATGCTATCCCAAAGGCTTTCAAGGGTCTGACCCTTTACCCCGAGCATGATGTCGCAGGAGATGTGCCTAAATCCCACCTGAGCCGCCGTTTCCACAGCCGACTTTGCCTGAGAAAAGTCATGAAGCCTGCCCAAGAAGCCAAGCTCCCTGTCATTAGCCGATTGAACGCCAAAAGAAAGCCTTGTTACCCCTGCTTTTCTCCACCCTGACATCTTCTCCCTGTCCACAGAGCTGGGATTAGCCTCCAAGGTTATTTCAGGCTGGCAAAGATCAAAGCACTTTCCTGCCGTATCTATTATCCTGTCAACCTGTTCAGCCGACAGCACAGAGGGCGTACCGCCACCGAAGTAGATAGTATCGCATTTTATGTCCCTACCCTTGAAAGCCTCAATATTGCGGCACACAGCCTGCGTGTAGTCCTCATAAAGCTCAGGCCTGCAAACGGAATAGAAGTCACAGTAAGGGCATTTTCTTTTACAGAAAGGCACATGGATATAAATTCCCGTCATAGCATATCCTCGTCATCATCAAAAGCCTTGTCGATATACTCTCCTGTTTTTTCACGGTTGAGCCGAAATCTCTCTATCGCCTTTTTCACACCAAATATACCGCCCCACACAAGGAACATACAAAGGCTTATAAGCACTGCATAAAGCACGAAATAAGCCTGCTGTTTCAAACTGAGTTGAAAATACACCGACCGCCTGTTTAGCATATCGGAAACTTTGGGGTGGATAACGATATAGCAGATAACGCCAAGAATACCTGCATAAGCAAGTGTGCATACCATGCCCATAAAAGCTTCCTTGAATTTGAGTGCCGAGAATTTAGCTCCTGCACACACCGCCCACACAGCGATAAGCACAAGCCCAGCCGCCGCAGAGATATTAGCATACACCTCATAAAGCACAGGCAATATCACCGCACCGCTCAGCCCGAAAGCCAGCGACAATTTCATAGACTTTTGTATATCAGGCATAGCTGCTCCTTTCAAAAAAATGTTGATATATTTGTATAAACCAAAACCTATCCACTCTCCGAACGGGCTGTCGAGGGCGCCAGCCCCTACGCCAAAATTCTACCGTTGCAAAATTACTCCGCTCGGTGTTTTCTCTACTTTGTATTGGTGATTTGCTCGGTATGGCTCCGCCATTCCTCACTCCTCACTGAAACTCTCTACTCGTCCAGTTTCAGCACCGACATAAACGCTTCCTGCGGCACTGACACAGATCCAAGCTGTCTCATTCGCTTCTTTCCCTCTTTTTGCTTCTCCAACAGCTTCTTCTTTCTTGTAATATCTCCGCCATAGCACTTAGCAAGCACGTCTTTTCTCATAGCCTTGATAGTTTCTCTGGCTATTATCTTTCCGCCGATAGCCGCCTGCACAGGTATCTCAAAAAGCTGTCTTGGTATATTCTCTTTAAGCTTCTCCGTCAGTCTTCTGCCCCTTGAATAAGCCTTATCCTCGTGTACGATGAATGAAAGTGCGTCCACCACCTCGCCGTTAAGGAGTATATCAAGCTTCACAAGCTTAGACTTCGCATAGCCCATCATCTCATAGTCAAATGAAGCATAGCCCTTTGTGCGTGATTTCAATGCGTCAAAGAAGTCATAAACTATCTCGTTGAGGGGAAGCTGATAATGCAGGTCAACTCTAGTTTCGTCTATATACTTCATATCCTTGTATACGCCACGTCTGTCCTGACAAAGCTCCATTATATTTCCAACATATTCAGACGGTGTATAAATATGTGCATTAACTATCGGTTCCTCTGCCGAAGCAATATTTGCCACATCAGGATAATTTGTCGGGTTATCAATGAACACAGTTTCGCCGTTAGTCAGATTTACCTTATAAATAACTGACGGCGCAGTTGTGATAAGGTCGAGATTATATTCTCTCTCCAAACGCTCCTGGATTATCTCCATGTGCAGAAGTCCGAGGAATCCACATCTGAAACCAAAGCCCAGTGCAATTGAAGTTTCAGGCTCGAAGGACAGTGAAGCGTCATTGAGCATAAGTTTTTCCAAAGCGTCACGAAGGTCAGGATATTTTGCTCCGTCCGCAGGATAGATTCCGCAGTATACCATAGGGTTTACTTTCTTATATCCAGGGAGTGCCTCAGCGCAAGGCTCAGCCGCATTTGTCACAGTATCGCCCACACGAGTGTCGCCGATATCCTTTATAGATGCCGCAATGTAGCCTACCTCGCCTGCATGAAGCTCGCCCACAGGCACAAGGTCAGTTGCTCCCATATAGCCTATCTCCACCGTCTGAAATTCAGCCCCCGTAGCCATAAGCCTGATGGTATCTCCAGCCTTGATATGCCCCTCTTTCACACGACAGTATATTATAACTCCCTTGTACTGGTCATAATAGCTGTCGAAAATAAGAGCCTTAAGCGGAGCGTTCTCGTCGCCCTTTGGGCATGGTATATCCTTTACAACACGTTCAAGCACCTCTTTGACGTTCGTACCCATTTTAGCTGATATCCTCGGAGCGTCCATAGCAGGAATGCCTATAACGTTCTCTACCTCTGTGCAAGCCCTTTCAGGGTCAGCGGACGGCAGGTCTATCTTGTTTATAACAGGCACTACCTCGAGGTCATGTTCGATAGCAAGATAAGTGTTTGCAAGGGTCTGCGCTTCTATACCCTGGGAAGCGTCAACGATAAGCAATGCACCCTCGCAGGCAGCAAGAGAACGTGACACCTCATAGTTAAAGTCAACGTGACCTGGGGTGTCGATAAGGTTGAAAACATAGTCCTGCCCGTCGTCAGCGTGATAATTAAGGCGCACCGCACGAGCTTTGATAGTGATACCTCTTTCACGCTCGATATCCATATTATCGAGAAGCTGATCTTCCATATCTCTCAGCTTCACAGTATCGGTAAGCTCCAAAATTCTGTCGGCAAGAGTAGATTTGCCGTGGTCTATATGAGCTATAATGCAGAAATTTCGTATATTATTTTCGTTCATTTACTGATTTTCCTCTCTCAGACAAGTATACTTTTCCATAATACTTTATTATAACACGCTTGCCCCACATTGTCAATTTCTCCGCAAAGAAAAAAAGGCAGACACAACGTGCCTGCCCCAAAATACATATTATTCTGCGCTGATATATGCCGTTACAGCGTCATCAGAGCTGTCAGAAGTTGTTCCCTCTGGATAAGAGCTGAATGTGAACTTGTAATCCTTGTAGCCCTTTACCATAAGGAAAAGGTTTACATACTTGTATGTATTTCCAACAAAATATTCGTTCTTTTTCTGTGTAAGAAGCTCAGTAGTTCCGCCCATGCCGATATAAGTAGAAGCTCCGTCAGCAGAAGGTATTCCTCCGCCGCCCTTGTTGGAAGCAGAATAGTTTACATCAGGAGAGATTATGCCCCATTCATCGCTAGGGAAATCCTCAGGAACATAGACCTCATATTCCATAACGCAAAGCTCACAGTCATCAGGTATTTTCAGCTCGCTCTCGTCTATCTTGGAAAAATCACTGCCAACAGAGTTGTTAAGCTCAATAGCCTTGTTTACATAATCTGCGTCCTCACTTTTGCTAACTACCTTTGTTATTCTTGTATAAATAGTGTGGTAGATCTTGTCTGTAGCACAATATCTGGTAGTCTTTATCCACTGACCGATAGGCGCAAGATTTTCCTCGCTTGTTTCAGACGGCTCTATAGCACTAGCCGCAATATCATTGCTGTCAACGCTTGCAGGCTTGTTTTCGTCAGCAGTGCTTGTGTCAGCCACCTCAGCCTGTGATGATTCCGTTACCGCAGGAGCAGTTGTTGTGGTAGTTGTCGTTGCTGTTGCATCTTCTGATGAGTCAGCAGCACTGCTTTCCGTCTGCACAGCCGCAGCAGAGCTTTCGTTATCACTGTCGGAAGACCCACTGTCAGAACAGCCTGCCATGCCAAAAGCCATTACCACTGCCAATAAAAGAGCAGATATTTTTTTCATAATGTTACCTCCATATTTCTTTAATAAATTTATTTTACAACATTCTCCTATGCAAGTCAACAATATTTTCGACATTTATAAATATTTTGTTAAATACCCACAAACAGCCATAGTGTTTTTACAACATAATGTAGTAAGAAAAGCACAACATAATGTTGTATGATATATTAAATATAGACTATCAGAAAGGAATGGAGCGCCGCATGGTTTTTCAAAGAATACGAGATATGCGAGAAGATGCAGACCTTAAACAAAACGATATGGCAAAAATACTCCATTGCTCACAGCAAGCTTACAGCAACTACGAACTAGGACAGCGTGATATTCCCACGGATATCCTCATAGCCCTAGCTGAATATCACAAAACAAATGTAGACTATCTTCTGGGACTAACCAAAAACAAGACCTACTATAAAGATATGTAAAGCGGAAAGAACATCTCTTTCCGTTTTTTTTGCAACCCATTTCATACACATTTATACAATCCTCTTCTATGTATGATTTGTTAAAATTGCCTATGACATTTTTAGAAAAAAAGTGTTATAATGTATATAAGAAACAAAATAAAGTTGTATTCACGATTTAATGAGGAAGGAGCGTTAAAAATGCTAAAAAAAGGCGACGTCATATCATACGGTACAACCGGAGTGTGCAAAGTCGAGGGCGAGTGCGAACAGACCGTCAAGGGTCAGAAAAAGCGCTACATAGTTCTAAAACCTGTCCACCAAATCAATTCCACCTTGTATGTGCCGGTAGATAATGACGAGCTTAAAACAAAGTTCAAACCTCTGCTCACAGGCGATGAGATAGAGGAGATCATAAAAGAAATGCCCGAGGAGAGTTCCCTTTGGAAAGAAAGCAGCAGCGAGCGTGCCGAGCTTTATTCACAGGTACTTGAAAGCGGTGACAGAAAGCGACTTGCACAGCTTGTGAGAACATTGTATCTCAGACAGAAACATCTTATTGCGAAGGGCAGACATCTTCATTCATTAGACGAACGTTTTTTCAAGAATGCGGAAAATCTGCTCTTTGACGAGTTTTCAGCCGTCCTGGGCATATCCCAAGACGAGGTCTTCGACTTTATAGAAACCCGCCTGAGCAAAGCCTAAATATATACAAATGACACAAATAATATCGGCTAATAAAAAAAGGCGTTGTAAAAAAACAGCGCTCAAAGAGTCAAG
>ENA-OPNV01000527-OPNV01000527.1-human-gut-metagenome-genome-assembly--contig:-NODE-527-length-22707-cov-2.638222_pt1 | contig 22707 bp, 14 predicted proteins | sample MGYA00241542_ERZ501781 | MGnify/ENA primary metagenome ERZ501781 (study PRJEB25962, sample SAMEA2042609) | human gut metagenome | biome: human gut; feature: human-associated habitat; material: faeces...
CTCACTGAAAAATGCATAGGTAATGCTCTGATTTCATTCGCTTGCGGAAATTAGGGTATATAAAAATTTAGTTTCATACCGTTCTTTTTTATTCTTGTAGAATCCACATCAACTTGTTTACTTCGTCCGAACCGTTGAATTGCCTTTGTACAGCCGCTTCTACATTTGCCTTGTTATAATCATATTCCGCACTTGGATATAACCAGCGTACCGGCATTTTGGTTGGTTCGTTAGGATTCTGGTTAGTCAGCGGATTGATCGGGAATTCCGGATAACCGGTTCTTCTGTAGTCATAATAGGCTTGATAGGGTGACTGCATGAAATTGGCCAGATATTTCTGAGTTATGATCTTTTTGAGATCCTCCTCGAAAGTTCCATTAAGCTGGATACCGGGTTTTGCTAATGTTTGGGCAATGATGTCACTAGTCATTTTGCGTCCGTGATGATACTTCTGTGCATCCGGCGTATTGTCAGCAACGAATTTCATGCTTGCTTCAATTCCTTTTTTATAATATTCGGCTGCATCTCCGGTGATCCATGTGCGTAATGCCGCTTCGGCAAGAATAAAATTCTGTTCAGCATAGCCTATACGGATATAAGGTTCTCCGGGTTCGTAAGAAGTATACCTGTTGTTGAACTGGCAGAATTCTTTCGTCTGATCGGCTATTAGCTTTAATTCGTCTATCGGATCCGACGGGTCGATTCCTATGTAAGCATCCCAGTCGTTTTCCTGGCTACCGGAATTTAATTTCCCTTCGGAAGGATTTGCGTAATAAAAGAGGCGATAGTCCTCATTGGCTTTCAGTGCGTCAATAACCAGACCGGATATCATTACGTATTGTTTGTAGGAATGCAATGATTCATTAAATGGATATAGCTGTCCTTCTTTCGTGGAGAAAGTGATTTGTAAATTATCAGCGTTGGAACGTAACAACAAGTTACGGTCGAGTACTTCATTAAATTTGGATTTAATATTGATGTCAGTGGAATTAATCTTCTTGGATAAGTTGATTAGAACTCTTAATTCTAAAGCATTCGATACTCTGTGCCACTGTTCTACCTTTCCGCCAAAGATAGGATCACCGTTAAATGTTGTCTGGTTGGCGTTCTGGAAGTATTCGTGTGCCTTATCCAGATCATTGAGCAGGAATTTGAAAACATCCTCTTGTGTGTTGTAGGCTACAGTCAGATTTCCTTCCTTGCCCTCGAGGATTCCTTCATAGGGAATATCACCTACATTGAGAGTGTATTCGAATAGCCGGTAAGCCTTCAGGAAAAGTGCCAGACCTTTGTATGCGTTCCTTTTATCTTCATTCATTGTCTCGTCTTTGTCTGTCAGTTCCGCCATGAGCTTATAGTTGGTCAGCGAGGTGTAGCCGCTGAAACTTTCGCGTCCGAAGTTGTTATACTGCGTTCCTTCCAATGCTTCCGACCAGCCGATATATTTGCAGGTCATTTGATTATAAACGAAATCTTTCTTTTGGGAAGGTTTCATAAGCCCTACAATGGCACCCGTTGCCAGAAGCTTAGGTGATACTTTGGTCACAGAGTCCGGATTCGTATTGATATCCTCAAAGTTATCGCATGAAAATAGGGTAATTCCGGCGAGCAGGCTCGCGATATATTTTATTGCTTTCATATTATTCATTCTTTTAGAAGTCAAACTTAACGTTAAATCCCATGTAACGGATAGAAGGTGAGGTTAGTGCATCCTGCACTTTATCGGGGTCACTGAAGCGAAACTCTTTTGCCCACATCAGCAGGTTCTGTCCGACAAAGCCGACTGAAGCACCTTTCATTCCTATTTTCTGGCAAACGGATTGTGGTATTTCGTAACTGATAGATAAGTCGCGAAGCTTGATAAACGTCTTGTCGAACCAGTTTTGCGCTCTTTTATTATCACCCGATGCGTATGGATTAGTATTCATCATATAGTCTTGATACGAAACGACTTTATCATTGGGAGCAAATACACGGTTGTCCATAATTACATTTCCGTTTGCATCCCATTCGGCTTTGCCTGATACCACTTTGACCCCTTGGCCTGTAAATGTCTTATTGTTGTTGACTACTTCTTCGTAACGATATTGATTGTCACTGTCTATATGTGCACCGGAGTTCCACATGGCTTGGTCTGTCATAGAATAACCGACACCTCCTACACGTCCGTCAATGGTGATACTCAGGGTGATTCCCTTCCAGTTGACCGATGTGCTGAGTCCCCATATCCAATCAGGTTCGCTATATCCTTTGAGTGTCGTAAACTTATTGACGAGAGGGAATCCGTCACTTCCGTGTACGATATTTCCTGCCGGATCCCTTTGGTAGTCGTAAATTGCTACCCAGTCCCAACGTTCCCCTTCGGCTACCCAAGGTTTTTGAGTAGAGTATACCGGGTCTATTTTATGGTAATAGTAGCGGTCGCGTGACCAGTTGAACATGGCAGACCATGTCAATTCCCGATTCTTTATGATATCACCGGAAATGGAGAGTTCCATTCCTTTTCTTACTTGTTCTTCGTCCATGTTGACTTGTGTATTGCTGTATCCGCTTACAGAACTGAGTCCGGCGTTCCGGGTATTGTTAAATTTGAGTGTATTATAATATGTATAATCCAGACGCAGGCGGTTCCCAAATAAATGAATGGCTGTACCCAGTTCGTATGAACGTGTTTGGGAAGGAGAAAGCAGGCTGTTTCGAATTGTTGTAGGAGAGTAGGCGGCACTCATGTTGTCCCATACATCGGTATTGATAGAATAAACATCATTGATAGCATATACATCCATATCATGTTTGGTGGTTGTCCACGAACCTCTTATTTTCCAGAAGTCGATAACTTTGGGCATTTTGATGAATTCGGAGAGCACTACGCTACCGGAAACAGCCGGATAGAAATAAGAACGAGTCTCTTCCGGTAAGGTTGACGACCAGTCGTTACGTCCCGTTGCTTCTACAAAGACCGCACTTTTATAAGCTAAACCTATTTTTCCGTAAATGGAATTCGTTTGTTTGCTGTTATAAGTTTTACTGGTTTCGGCAGGGTCTACCGATGCTTTTAGCGAATAATACCCCGGAATGATTAATCCGCCGGCAGTGTTTGAGCTTAAATTGTCATTCTGGTAATAGTAAATATTTCCTCCGACGAATCCGTCCACACTGATATCACCGAATTTATGTTCGGCAGTCAGCATAATATCATTATTGGTACTGAATCCTCTTTTTTGATAGACAGAATAATATCCTTTTTTCTCTCCCTTGCCAGTCACGGAACCTACCGGAGCTTTGGTTTCGCTTTTTTCCGTATACATATCAGCACCCGAACGCAGGGATAGTTTCAACCAGGAAGTAATATCATAAGAAGCATTGACAAAGGCATTGACTACATCGTAATTGTCCGAACTCGTTAACTCGTTGGCTATATAATAAGGGTTGTCATACCAACCGCCCCGGTCCCACCAATTGGATTGTTCGTCTTTTATTTTCCAGTAATTCTTATAATCCCGTATATCGTATTCACTGCCCGACCATACTAGAAGATTGTAAATATAGCCTGTACCGTGATAGGCCGATCCGCCCATATTGGGATAGAATCTCTTGTTGTAAGTGATTCCGGCCTCGGAACTGAATTTCTTATATTTCATGTCTCCTGATACGGTATAGGTTATTTTGTTTAATTTCTCGTTGGGCCATTGGCCTTTGTTGTAGACGTGTGTCAATGAGGTACGGATACTTCCATATTTGCCTTTCTGAGTGACGCTTACGTTGTTGTTGGTGATGAAACTCAGTTCCTGGAAGTTTTTCAGGTTATTTTTCCCTCTGGAAGTCAGTTCTGTCATTTCCCGTTCTTGAGTATACGGGTTGTATTGCATGGCTTCATTGCCGATGTCCAGTTTGGCTCCCCATACATAACTGGAATTATCGTTGTATATACCATTTTTTCCCGAACTGTAAGATGTTTGTACTTCCGGCAATTTTAAATATCCGGCATTGAACATCGTACTGCTGTTTACGGTTACCTGCAACCCTTCTTCTTTTCCTCTTTTGGTGGTAATCATGACGGCACCCGAACCACCCCGCGCACCATACAAGGCGGAAGCCGTAGCCCCTTTCAGTACATCAATGGATTCTATATCATCCGAAGCGATATCCCGTAGCGACATATTTTTGTAAGGAACCCCGTCAATAACAATCAGCGGGTTTTCGCCGCGCAGCTTTAGATTGGGGGCTTCATTGAATTCCGTACTGTTTTCTACCTTCAATCCGGCAATTTTACCGTTCAGTCCGGAAGTCACATCTACGCTTTTTATGGTGGTCAGTTGGTCGCCGCTAACTTTCTGTACGGCATACCCCAATGCCTTTTCCTCTCTTTTGATACCCAAAGCTGTTACTACAACTTCATCTAAGACTTCGGCATCATCCTGGAGTTTTATGGTAAGTGGTTTGCTGCTTGTGACTCTTATTTCCTGATTCTTGTATCCGATATAGGATATTGAAAGGGTAGAATTGGCGGGGATTTCCAATGTGAACCGGCCATCGATATCGGTGATCGTTCCGGTACTGGTTTGGTTTTTAACGGTTATGTTAGCACCGATAATGGGAATTCCTGCCTGATCAACAACTGTGCCTGTAATCTTGATTTTACTTTGCTGGTTGATTGCAGTCTGTACTTTTGCAGACGGATATTCTATGGCTTCCGCCTGTGTCGTGATACTAAAAGCAAATAGTATCGCCATTGAGAGTTGCATTATTCCGGATAATGCATCACTCTTTTTTGAGTTGTGAACGCATGACGTTCGTTGAGTGCTGTTCTTCATAAGTTTATAATTTAAAAATTAGTTATAAGTATGTTTTATAATTATGATTCTTTTCAGATGATTAATGATAGTGCAAAGATTGTGTATTTGAAGGTAGATTGCCTAGGAAGATTGTACCGAAAGTAGGGTAAAATTGTCATGGGGTACAATTGTATATGCTTAATTCTATGGGGATAAACGTAAAAGAGGCCGGAAGTGATAACATTTCCGGCCTCTTTTGTGGGAGAAGGGTGGATAGGGGGACCACCTTCTTTCTGTGTTAAGTTCTTATTCTAATATTCTGTCAAAAAGCTTACTTTATACCTTTTGAATTCTTATATCTGTGTAGTGCTTCCAGGAAGTAGTAATCGGCATATACTAACGGCACGTCAATTTCGTTTTTGTGCGGGATACTTCCTACGCAATGTTTTAAGAGAAAGTTACCGTTGGTTCCTTGGGTAGCCAGATAACTTGGCGAAGCCAATGATTTTAACGTTTTCACTGCTGCCTGGTAATATCTTTTTCCTGTTTTCTTATCTACATATTGATAAAGTTCAAGTAGGGCGGAAGCTGTGATAGCTGCGGCTGAGGCGTCTCTCGGTATCTCTTTGAAGTCGTTTGCGTCATACTCCCATTCGGGGACATAGCCTTCCTGTCCGGCATTGAAATCCCAGTAAGGCACCATGTCTTCGGGCAGATTGGAGTGGTTGAGCCAGAATTCGGCGGTGTGCTGTGCCATTTCCAGAAACTCGGGTTTCTTTGTTTCTCTATAAGCCATTGTGTATCCGTAAATGGCCCATGCTTGTCCGCGTGCCCAAGCGGAATTGTCGGAGAATCCCTGACAGGTTTGTTTGTGGAGTACTTTCCCGGTTTCCGGGTCGTAGTTGACTACATGATAATTACTGTAATCTTCACGGAATTGTTCCCGTGCGGTGGTGATAGCGTGCGAGTTGGCTATTTCTGCATAATGCGGGTCACCGGTCACTTTGCTGGCGAAATAAAGTAATTCCAGATTCATCATATTGTCGATGATAACGGGGTAGAACCACTCGTCTTTACCATTCCATGATTTCCGGTAATTCCATGATTTGATGCAGCCTGTCTTCGGGCTGAAACGGGTGCAGAGTGAGTTTGCTGCTTCTATGATGATCTGTTTGTATTCTTCCTTTTTTGTAAGGCGGTATGCATTGCCGAAGCTGCAATAAATAAGGAAGCCGATGTCATGGTGTCCTTTCTGTTTCTTTAGCGGCTCCAAGGCTTCTGTCCAGCGGATTGCTTCCTGTTTCCATGTATTTTGCCCGTTGTTTTCGTAAATATACCAAAGGCTGCCGGGATAAAAGCCTTCCGTCCAGTCATTGAGTGGAGTGGTACGCAACTTTCCGTTGTTATCGGTAGTACGCGGATAAGCGGTTGGTTCGGGTAAGGCCTTCAGCATGGCAGTATATTGTTGTTCTGCCCGGTCGAAAGAATGGGTTATTATTTTATTATCACCTTTGCCGTACAGAGCCGAAAATGTTGACAATAAGTAAAAAGATAGAATGGATACTAGTTTCATATATTTTTAGGTTTTTGTTAGTTAATGGTGCAAAGATTGCGTATTTATTGCTTAGAGGACATACAAAATTGTCCCGAATGTCCAGTGTTATTGTCCTCGGGAAAGATAAATCATGTTTTATTGGATTAGTCAGATGTATCTGTTGCGGCGGAATTGGACTTTCGGAATGTAAGCGGTGCCATTCCGAAGACGGATTTGAAACATTTGCTGAAATATTGGGTCGTTGAGAATCCTAATCGGTCGGATATTTCGGAGATATTCAGTTCCGGGTTGTTTTTGAGCAGGCGCATACTTTCGTCGAGTTTCATTTTAAGCGTAAATTCGTTAGGAGTCAGACCAGTGATCTCTTTCATACGTGTATATAGCTTGTTGCGTCCCAATCCCAGTTCGGCGGCAAGCACATTCATATTGAACTCCGGGTTTTCAAAGTTGTTGGAAATGATTTCTGTCGCCTTTTTGATAAGTTCCCGGTCGGCTTGGTTGACGGCAATATCCGTCACAGTGGGCGGCTGTTGATTTCTGAACTTCTCAATCAGCTTTCTTCGGCTTTTCACCAGATTGTTGCAGCGTGAGACGAGCAGTTTTACGTTAAACGGCTTCGTGATATAGTCGTCCGCTTCATACATATATCCTTCTATCGTATATTCCACAGATGTCTGCGCAGTCAATAGTACGACAGGTATATGTGACAGGTTAACCGTGTTCTTTATCTTATAACACATTTCCTTTCCGGACATTTCGGGCATCATGACATCGCTTAGTACAATATCCGGCTGTATTGTCAACGCCTGTTCAAATCCCTCTTTTCCGTTTCCGGCGGTGTGTACTTCATAAATGGGATAAAATATTTCCTTCAGCATTTCGAGGATATCGTCGTTGTCCTCTACGATTAGTATGACCGGCTTTTCTGTGAGTGCATGTTCTGCCGTCTCTTCTTCCAATGGCAGCTCCTCCAGTGGAATCAGTTCCGTGCTAATCATGCATGCCGATGTATTTTCCGTTTGTAGCTCGTCCGCTTTAAAATGGCTGTTGCCTGTTTTCAGGATTACGGTAAAACAGCTTCCTTCATCCACTTTACTTTCTACACGGATATTTCCTTGATGCAATTCCACGATATTTTTGCTCAAGGTCAGTCCGATACCCGTTCCCAAAGATAAATTGGATCTTTGTCCGTCTATCTGATAGAATTGGTCGAATATTTTGTGGATTGACTCCTGTGGGATACCGGTTCCGCTATCTTTGATTTGGAGCAATACTTGTTGGGAGTGCATACGGATACTGACTGTAATATTTCCTTCTGCGGGAGTATATTTGAAAGCGTTGGATAGCAGGTTGATAATAACTTTCTGCATCTGCACCGGGTCGAACCATAGATTAATACTTGGTTCGGAAGTCTCGAAACGATATGCGATGTGATGCTTGAGTGCGTATTCATAGAATGACATGTAAACTTCCTTGGTGAAGGCGACAATATCACGGCATTCCACCTTCAGTTTCAGATAACCCTGCTCTTGTTTACGGAAATCCAACAGCTCGGAGATGAGCGTGCGCATGTGGCTGGCGTTCTTGTAAATACGCAGCAGACGGTTGTACATGGAGGGAGAGAGCTTGTTTAATTGCAATAAGTTCTCTATTTGTCCGATGATAAGCGTTAGTGGAGTACGGAATTCATGTGAGATATTTGTGAAGAAACGCAGCTTGACCTGGTTCATTTCTTTGATTCTTTCTTTTTCTTTCTTCTCAAATTCCAATGATGCTTTTAGTTTAGCTTGCCGGGTGTTAAAACGGATGATAGCATACAGTACAAGACAGAGAATCAGTATATATAATAAATAGGCATAAAGATTAGCATAGAAAGGGGGACGGATATAGATGTGAAGCGAACGTTCACCACAGATCGTTTGCGAATCGTTTTTCTCGCGTACAGTCAGTTTATAATGTCCCGGGTCGAGGTTGGTATATACTATTTTCGGGGAGTGTAGCGGAAGCCATGTCCGGTCGAAACCTTCCAATTGGTATTCATATTTGTACTTGTTTTGTGTATAATTGGAGGTGGCTATTTCCAGGATAAGACTGTTCTGATTGTGTGCCAACTTGATAGATTCCGTATAAGGCATTGTTTGTGACAAGATGTGTGACTCATCTCCGGGTTGTATCACTTTATTGTTGATAATCAGTTGGTCGAAGTAGAATTGATGATCATTCGATGTGGGGAGATTCTGTATTCCCGGCAGAGAAACCAAGCCGTTGGTTCCTCCGAGGAATAATTCTCCGCTTTGAGTAAAATAGATACATGAGCCTTGTCCGAAACTCATATATGGAATAACGTATGTATATGTGAGTTCCTTCTTTTCAGAATTCAGGCAGGAGATCCCCCGGTTGTGGAGTACGAACAATTCGTGTGAAGGCGATTCGGCGACATAATAGCAATAATTACTCATTAGAAGATTGTCCTCCATGGCGAAGCGGAAGAAAGAATCTGTTTCCGGTTCATATTTGAATAACCCGGAACCTGCCGTACTGAAGAATAATTCGCCCAAGTGGTTCTCGAAGATATGTAGCACTTTGAAGCGTCCGATGTTATGTTCTTTTTTGAGGTCATGCCGGTAATTCTGTCTTTTTCCTGTCAACAGGTTCACCCGGGTTATTCCGCCGTTGCCGTTGGCTAACCAGATATTGTCATTCCGGTCGATATGAAATGTTACATAAATATAGTTCTCTATAAGACTCCGGACGTCGGGCAGGGGGGATAACGGCTCGAAAGTCTCCGTTTCCGGATTCATGGCAACGATTCCTGCTTGGGTAGACAGGACGAGTTTTCCTTTATAGGGTTGTAAGTCATTTATCACATTGCTGGGTAAAGAGTTGGCTTTGTCGGGGCTATTTTTGAGTGTATGTGCCGTTTTCCTTCGAGTGTCAAAGATTGTGAGTCCCCCTGTATGCGTACCGATATACAATTGCCCGGTTTCTTTGCGCAGCCAGATACATTTCAGATTATTGTGCCCGATTCCGGACAAGCCTCCCTTGTTGTGGACGTATCGGGTGAATTGCCGGGTTTGCCGGTCTAAGAAATTCAGTCCTCCTCCTTCGGTACATATCCATAAATTATGTTCGGCATCTTCCTGCATTTTACCTACAACGGGGAAGCTGAGTGCATGAGGCATATCAGGATTGGCTTCGTAGTAGCTGGTATGATCATCGGTGGGGTTGTAGTAGTTGACACCTCCGAAATAAGTCCCTATCCAGATTCCTCCTTGCGTATCTTTGTAGAGAGCGAAAATGGATGAGTGGCTCAAACTATGGGATATATTATTTTGATGAACATGATTCTCCCATACTTGTGTTGACGGGTTGTATTTATTCAGTCCATAAAATGTGCCGAACCACAGATTTCCTAAGTCATCTTCGATAGCACAGCGCACATCGTTGTTCGATAATGAGTTGGTATTATCGGGAAGGTTGCGGAAGTTGAGGATAGAACCGTCGGGAGCCAGCCGATACACTCCCTGGCGGGAGGTACATATCCATAAGTTCTTTTGAGAATCCTGATAAAGACTTTGCACTTTGATGTCGGGCAGGAGAGAGTGTTGGCGTTCGGGTTGTGTACGGTCGATTCGTAGAAGTCCCTTGTTCATACCTATGTATATATATCCGTCATCAGTGCAGCAGATAGGTGAAGAAACTCTTATGTTTTCTTTGAAAGTGGTGAGCAGGCGGATAGTAGAGTCTCCTTCTACCCTGAATTCCAGTTTGTTACGACCGGCAATCCAAAGCGTATCGTTCTTGTAGTATATGTTGGAGACATTATTTGCGCGTAATTTATGAAACTGTTGTGTGCGGGTATTGTAGCACACCAAGTCATGCAGTGCCTGTATGTATACATTCCCTTTTTTGTTGCCGCAAATGGCCATTATTTCATTCTCGGTCAGACCTATGTTGTCTTGGGAAGGGTGAAATACAGTGACGGACTGGCCATTATATCGATTGATTCCTTCAAAAGAACCAAACCATAATGCTCCCGTCTCATCTTGATAAATGGATATTATATTGACCTGCGACAAGCCATCCTGTACACTTAAGTGTTTAAAATAAGCCGTGTTCGCATGGGTCGATAGAAGCAGAAGTAAAAAAGAAGCTACTAACAGAATCTTTTTTATTGCCATATATTAGATTTTACTTTTCCAGCAACTCTTTCAGAAAATCATCCAACTCTTTATCCAATCCTTTCAGTAGCTCGTCATTCACCAGCATCGTATCGTCGTCTACCAACAATAGTTCAGTTACCGTTTCTTTGTCCTCATCCACCAGTACAAACGAATAAGGTTTCAGGATAGTCACCTTGTCGAAGTCACCTGCATCTTTCATTCTGCAAAGGATACTACGTAAGCCGGGCTCGATATTTTCGAGGAAATCATCGCCGTCGTATGTTGCCCATTCTTCCACCATGACGTTTGCTAGTTCTTCATCATCATCGTTGTAAATATTCAGTTGCCCTGACGTCTGGTCCGGTTGCAGATGAATATCGGTTACGACTGTCTGTTCACAATTGCATACATATTTGCCGACTGCCTTTTGGATAGCCGATTCGATGATAGATAATGATTGTTGGCTCAGTTTCATAGGTTCCTTCTTTTTGTCAGTTCAAAGGTATAAAAAAAATAAGATTTGATACATGATTTCCTTAAAAATCATCATTAAATCGGCTCATTTGCATCTTTAATTTGGATATTTGGGCATTTCTCTCCTTCAATTCGGCCAAATAGAGGCTGGTGAGGTAATAATTCGGCACATCGTCAATACTCGCTTTGATATTGTTGACAACATTCTTTTTCTCTATCTTCTTGGCTAGTTGCTGTGCCTTTTCTGCCCATTTCACTGCTTGAGACAGACTATCTTTCGTCTCATAATACACGGCAATATTGAAGGCGGCTCTCATCTGCTTCTTTGTGTTCTTGGTTCCTTCGAAAGCCTGATGCCAAAGTTCGAATGCATTATCCCATGAATTTTCGCGGACGTAGATAGCTGCATCGCGCATCTGAACCGAACCGCCGGTGTATAAATACCGTTTTCCCGTTTTCCATATCGGAACCAGATGCTTTACCGGAACTGTTCCTGCAAATTCCGCAGCTTCTTTCAACATTTCCCTTTCGGGGATGATACGGGCAGCCGCTTCTGTGACCGAACCTCCGAAATCTTCCCAAAAGATACTGTCATTAGGGTGAAGGGTGGTCATGGGCTTGCTTCGTCCCGGCACATAAACCCGTACTGTGGGATATACTTTTACATCCATAGCTCCCTGATAACAATTGAAATCGGGTAGATAACGAATGGTCTTGGTTGCTTTGAATTGCAGATTCTCTAATGCAATAATAAAATCAACTCCTAAATCGGAAGCTAACTGGCTGACTTCCTCTTGACTTAGCATATTTTCACGCGCTAACTTGTCATTGGCACGTAAGGCGGAGTCACAAATGACAACTTCATCAAAGTAATTCTGGTGGGCTATTTCTTCTGCCAATGATTCGGCAGCAATCTTGGGATCACCGTTGGCATAGGCTGTGGCGCGACTTACTTCCGGAACGTTTTCCTTCGTTTTCTGTACTTCTGTAATCAATTTGTTATCCGGTGCATCGCTGGTGTTATTCACAACAGCTACCTTTCGGAGCTGGGGTGGAAAACTTAAGTCGGCGGGTTGCAGATAATCAATGGAAATCTGTTCGATGCTCTGGCAACTGTTGAATAGCAACAGGAACAGAGAGATGAATGCCAGTGAATAAGATTTTGCCATAGTTTGATTCATTTAGTAGTTTGAACAAAAGTACTATTTTACACGAATAAAAGAAAGAGGCCGCCTGACAAGTCGATAGTATCTAAAACTCTCCTCCTTCGGGAAGGAGGAGTCCCCGTAGGGGGAGGTGGTAGGTGAATATATAAGTCTATTATTATCAACATTGTGTATCCACCTACCACCCCGGCTTTCAGCCAACCCTTCTTCCCGAAGGAGGGGAATTGCAGATACTACTGACTTGTCAGGCAGCCTTTATTATTTAGTAAAGTAGTTAGGACTAATTAACTACTTGAACTCTTCTTTATCAAACGTTCTTTCCGTGACAGTTTTTATACTTCTTGCCGCTTCCGCATGGACAGGGATCATTACGTCCTACGGTCTTTTCGGCACGAATCGGTTCACGTCTCTGTTGCTCGCGCGTATCCTGACTGGCAGCAGCCTGCTGATTCGGATCACTCAGGTCCTGCTTGTTCTCACGATACTTGCTCATGTCCTGACGCTGTTCCGGTGCAGCCTGGCGTACTTCTACGCGACGGGCAGCCTGTTCATCCGGAGCTTCCTGTACAGGAATTTGTCCGCGCATCAAGATAGAAACAGTCTGATTGTTAATCTTATTCACCATTGAATCAAACAACGTTACAGATTCCAGTTTGTAAATCAACAACGGGTCTTTCTGCTCGTAGCTTGCATTCTGTACAGAGTGTTTCAGCTCATCCAGTTCGCGCAGGTTCTCTTTCCATGCTTCGTCGATAACGTGCAGCAGGATTGACTTTTCAAATGCTTTTACTACCTCTTTGGATTCGGATTCGTAAGCAGCTTTCAGGTTACAAGAGATATTGTACATACGTTTACCGTCCGTGATAGGAATCAGGATGTTCTCGTACATGTGTCCCTGGTTCTCATATACCTGTTTGATAACCGGATTGGCAATCTGTGCCAGGCGTTCAGTCTTACGTTTGAAGTTCTCCATGGCAATGCTGAATGTCTTTTCAGCCAGTTTCTCTTTCTTCTCGTTGCGGAATTCTTCTTCGGTGAACGGAGTTTCCATAGCCAACGTCTGAAGCAGTTCCATTTGGCAACCTTCGTAGTCGTTGTTCTCGATAGCGTTGGCGCAACGGTCCCAAATCATGTTCACAATATCCATACCGATACGTTCGCCCATTAAAGCATGGCGGCGTTTCGTATAGACAACCGTACGTTGCTTGTTCATCACGTCGTCATATTCCAACAGGCGTTTACGGATACCGAAGTTGTTTTCTTCCACTTTCTTCTGTGCACGTTCAATAGACTTTGAAATCATGCTGTGCTCAATCATTTCGCCTTCCTTGAAACCGAGCTTGTCCATAACGCCGGCAATACGGTCGGAAGAGAACAGACGCATCAGGTCGTCTTCCAAAGAGACGAAGAATACGGATGAACCGGGGTCACCCTGACGTCCGGCACGACCACGCAACTGGCGGTCTACACGGCGCGATTCGTGACGCTCCGTACCGATAATGGCAAGACCGCCCGCAGCTTTTACTTCCGGGCTCAGCTTGATGTCCGTACCACGACCCGCCATATTAGTGGCAATGGTTACGGCGCAACTCAAACCGGCCTTGGCTACGATGTCGGCTTCCTTTTGGTGCAGCTTCGCATTCAGTACGCTGTGCTCGATATGGCGCATAGTCAGCATCTTGCTCAGCATTTCGGAGATTTCAACGGAAGTAGTACCCACCAGGACAGGACGTCCGGCTGCCACCATTTTCTCAATCTCTTCGATAACGGCTTTATATTTTTCGCGTTTGGTCTTGTAAACGCGGTCGTTCATATCGTTGCGGGCAATGGGGCGGTTGGTCGGGATAACGACTACATCCAGTTTGTAGATGTCCCAAAGTTCGCCTGCTTCCGTTTCGGCAGTACCGGTCATACCGGACAGCTTGTGATACATACGGAAGTAGTTCTGCAGAGTAATCGTAGCAAAAGTCTGTGTGGCAGCTTCCACTTTCACGCCTTCTTTGGCTTCGATAGCCTGGTGCAATCCGTCAGAGTAACGGCGGCCTTCCATGATACGTCCGGTCTGTTCGTCTACAATCTTCACCTGTCCGTCGATCACTACGTATTCGTCGTCTTTCTCGAACATGGTGTAAGCCTTCAACAATTGGTTGATAGTATGTACACGTTCCGATTTAATAGCGTAGTTTGTAAGCAGTTCGTCCTTTTTCTCCAACAACTGTTCGTTGGTCAGGTTCATATTCTCCAATTCCGAGAGTTCTGCGGCAATGTCCGGAAGAACGAACAGTGTCGGGTCTTCGGAGTTACCGGTGATCAGGTCGATACCTTTATCGGTCAGGTCTACACTGTTCAGCTTTTCATCAATGACGAAGTACAACGGTTCCGTCACTTCGTGCATACGCTTGTTGTTCTGCTCCATGTAGATTTCTTCCGTCTTCAGCATACCGGCTTTAATGCCCTGTTCACTCAGGAACTTAATCAATGCTTTGTTCTTCGGCAAACATTTGTGGCTGCGGTACAGGGCGAGGAATCCTTCTTCCACTTCTTTCTTATCGTTGGATGCGATCAGTTTTTTTGCTTCAGACAAGTACTTGGTTGCCAATACTTTCTGTGCTTCTACCAGACGCTCTACTAGCGGACGGAGCTGCTCGAACAGTTGGTCGTCACCTTTCGGCACGGGACCGGAGATAATCAGCGGAGTACGGGCGTCATCGATCAATACGGAGTCGACCTCATCGACGATAGCGTAGTTGTGCTGACGCTGTACAAGGTCTTTCGGACTGATCGCCATATTGTCACGCAGGTAGTCGAAACCGAATTCGTTGTTGGTACCGAACGTGATGTCTGCCAGATATGCTTGGCGGCGTGCGTCGGAGTTCGGCTGGTGACGGTCGATGCAATCTACACTCAAACCGTGGAACATATAAAGAGGACCCATCCATTCGGAGTCACGTTTTGCCAGATAATCATTCACGGTAACCACGTGCACACCGTTTCCGGTCAGTGCATTCAGGAATACGGGGAGGGTAGCCACCAATGTCTTACCTTCACCGGTTGCCATTTCCGCAATCTTGCCTTTGTGCAGAACGACACCACCGAACAACTGTACATCGTAGTGTACCATGTTCCAGACCGTATCGTTACCACCGGCTATCCAGTGATTCTGATAAATGGCCTTATCGCCCTCGATGCGTACAAAGTCTTTTGTAGCAGCCAGTTGGCGGTCGAAATCAGTGGCGGTAACTACGATTTCTTCATTTTCCGTGAAACGTTTTGCAGTAGCCTTGACGATTGAGAAAGCAACGGGCAGTACTTCGTCCAGTGCTTTTTCGTATTTATCCAGAATTTCTTTTTCTATCTTGTCGATTTGTGCAAAGACTTCTTCGCGGTCTTCCAGTTCCAGGCTTTCGATACTCGCTTTCAGTTCTTCCACTTTCGCACGTTCGGCGGTAGCCGACTCATGGATATATTTTTTGAGTTCTTCCGTTTTGGCACGGAGTGCGTCGTTGTCCAGTTTCTCAATCTCCAGGTAAGCAGCTTTGATTTTCTACCCAGGGTTGGATTTCTTTCATGTCTCGTGTGGATTTGTTTCCGAAAATCGAGCTTAAAAATTCATTAAATCCCATTATCTATTATTTATGTTTATTATTTACTAAATTGATTTAATTGCGCAAAGTTACATTAAAATGCTGATTTATTTATGTTTTGCGCCCTGTTTTTGTGAGGTTTCTTTTACCGCAGGCCGGTAATAGGAGCAGATGTGCAGGCGTTGGGAGCCCGGATGCGCATAAAATGTGCCAGTGTAGGCGCGATATGGTCTATTGTTACAGGTGTCTGGATAACGGCCGGTTTCACGGAATGTCCCATGAAAATCAATGGCGAAGGAATATAAGAATGGCGTACCACTTTGTTTTCGCCGCCATTCTCGTTGACGATTGTCCACCCGGGGAGGACGTCGATTACGAGGTCTCCCGAACGTTTGCGGTGGTAACCGTTGCGTATTTTATAGATCTCCGGAGTCCATGAACCCAGTAGAAGCCGGTTGGCGGAATATGCCTCGTTCACTCCGCTGAACTGCATCAGGAATTCGGCGGACTTCTGTTGTATTTCCGTCAAGTTCAGTTCTTTCTTTTCCAGTAATTTATGGTTCAAATAGATTTGCTGGTTGTGGTGGGTTTCAACGTACTTTCCCTCACCGTATGTAGCCATGAGGTACATATTCAGCAAGGCGGCGCAGCGGTTGAGATAAAACTCCCCGCCGGGGATTTTGTATAATCCCGAATCGGGCGATTCGCTGTCCGTATAGCCGGTCGAGGTGACGAAAAGAAGCACGTTTTGTAGTCCTACCTTCTTGTCGAGCACGTCGAGCAGGTTGGCGATACTGCGGTCGAGACGTACGTATGTATCTTGTATTTCCATAGCACATTCCTGTACGGATTTATGTGCGTAGTTGCCTGCATAATAAGTCAGTGCCAATAAGTCAGTAATATCGTCCATACCGATAGAACTTTTGTTGAGCGCTTCTTCGGCGAGTGCATTGACTTCATCGTTCACAAAGGGACTGGCGATGAACCGTCGGAACTTGTTGTTGCGGTCGTCGTCAAATTTATATTTGAAAAGCATATCCCGCCAATCTGGCAGGAAAGTGTACATCCCCCGCGGGAAAACCGGTTCCCATGTCATGCCGGCGATACGGAAATCGACAGCCTGGCGGTCGTTGTATTGACTTGCCCACCAGGGAAATTCTCCGTAGTAGGTTGTCCCGCTCCATTTTCCGGTATTGGGATTGAGCCAGAAAGCACCGTTTCCGGCATGTCCGGCGGCAAAAATGGCGGCGTCGCAGTTGGGGGCAATGGCGTATACAAGTCCCTTACCTTGTGTAGCTATTTTAAGCTCGTCGGCAATGGTGGAAGTCAGCAATTTGGTGGGGGCGACCGTCTGATCGGTGTAATATCCCATAAATGCCGTGTCGTCCGTGCTGTTGACGGGGCGGAGGGTGGCGGCGTCCATCCAGCGTTTGGAGATAATTCCGTTCATGGAGGGCGTCGTACCGCTATAAATGGCAGCTATGGCGGAAGCGCGGTCTACACCGCTGAAAGTATATTCGGCGTTATGGAACACTCTTCCCTCTTTCCAAAGACGTTTGAAGCCCTTCTCGCCGTAAAGTGACGAAAATGCTTCCAGATAGTCCGTACGTAATTGGTCGATCGTCAGTCCCACCACTAATTTAGGGGCGGCAGGTAGCGACTGGGCTTGCAGCCCGGTGAAGGTCAGTACGGTGATAAGGGAAGTTAGTAGTCCTTTCATTATTTCTTTTTAGATGTCACAATTAGATTGCTCACTGAACGTATCAGCAAACAGAGTGCCAAAGGTACAACAGCAAAGTCAAATCTTTGCGGAATTACCGGAAAAAGCACTATAAAAAGTGTTAAAATAATAAGATTTAAGGTCAAATACCAACATTTCTTCCCTTTTCGGACACAATATATGATGTAAGGAAGGAAAAGAAGCTGGCCCGGATGAAAGACAAATAACAGGAAATTGGAGCTGACAGCCGGGTGTTCGGAGAAGAGGGCCAGGAACGCAAGGATACATCCTGCGATACCTGCCGTACCGAACAATATGAGGTCGACTCCCCAGAGTCCTGTCCGTTGGCGGATGCCGTAAATGGTAGCGGCGGCGGTAAGTATAAAGAGGAGAAGAGCGGATTGCAGCGGAGTGGGTATCCAAAAGCTTTCACCTTCTTCGGGAGTGGCATCCACAATCAGTTCGCTGTCCGTTACAAGCGGGCGTTGAATGGAATCACCGGTAATTTGTGCGCCGGCAAATGCATCCATTAGATAGAACGGGGCAAACATCATCTGTCGCTGCGTGATAGGCCGATCGGCTTCGCTTCCGATGCATAGATCAATGCCAAAACGTGCCCACGGATGTCCTTTGCAATATTGGTGGACGATCTCGCGGAAGGTACGTGAACCGTCTTGCGGTTCTACGGGATAAATCACTTTGCCTGCAATACTTTCTTCTATCTTGTCGCGGGGACGGGTGGCACAATTATCGTAAAAGAAATTATAACGGTACACCCGGTTTTCGGGGCGGTAATTTTCTTGTAACAAGCGGATTAGTTCGGCCTTTTCTTCATTGTTCAGGTTAAGTGTCTGTTGCCATACGCTGCGTCCGAAATAGGCATATTCTCCTGCAAAATGAGGGTAGTCGATCACTCCCAGTCGGTAGTCCGTTTCTCCGAGTGAGAAGCGGAGAGCGAAGTTAGGGATGTCAAAGCTGAATAAGCCGTAATTGAATACGACGTCAATCCCTTGTGAGGGATTTTCGTAACGAATGGCAGTGTGTCCGAACAGGGTGTATATCACTTCTCCGGGAGCACAAGTCAGCAGGCTAAGACGGATAGAGTCATTGCTGTTGGCAGTTGTTTGTCCAATGGGCAGGAGCAACAGGAAAAGAGAGAAGATTACATATAAAAAAGACCGTTTCATTAGTAGGTTCATTTTATTTTGGCAGCGAATATACAAAGAATTGTTGGATTCGTGAAACAGAGGCTCTATTTTGATAAAACAGAGCCTCTGTTTGGGGTAAATAGAGCCTTCATTTGGGTGAAATAGAGCCTCTGTTTTACCGGAATTATACACGTAAAAGCGTGCCACTAACCGTGCTACCCCTTTTGCATGTATAATTGATTGTGAATTAGTGATTTATCTTCTGCTGAAAAATGGAGGCGTGCCACTAACCGTGCATATATAAATAAAAATATATATTATTCTATATTATATAGTTCGCCCGACACACTTTTTTGAGAGAGAGAACAGAAGAAGAACCAAAAAAGAAGATAATTTCTCTCAGATGTTTCGATTTCTCTTTTTTTACTTTACCTTTGCGCCCGCTAAAAGATAAGAATGCATTGAATTTAATTATCGACATAGGAAATACCGCTGCGAAGGTTGCCCTCTTTGACGGTGGGGAAATGGTGGAAGTGCTGACCGAGTCCAATCAGTCATTGGATTGCCTGGAAGCTCTTTGTGTCAAATACCCGGTTGAGCAGGGAATTGTAGCTACCGTGATTGATTTAAGCGAACGGGTGCTTGCGGCTTTGGTTGCCTTGCCTTTCCCTTTGCTGTGGCTCGATTCGAAGACTCCGCTTCCGGTCACCAACCTGTACGAAACTCCCGAAACACTGGGATACGACCGAATGGCTGCTGTGGTGGGAGCGAATGAGCAATATCCTCGTAGAGATATATTGGTGATTGATGCGGGAACTTGCATTACTTACGAGTTTATAGACTCGAAAGGACAGTATCATGGTGGTAATATTTCTCCCGGTATGCAGATGCGTTTCAAGGCACTCAACCAGTTTACCGGACGCTTGCCTCTTATTGACTCCAACGGGCGCAAACTCCCCATGGGGCGGGATACCGAAACGGCTATACGCGCCGGGGTGTTGAAAGGTATGGAATACGAAATTTCAGGTTATATTGAGTCTATGAAGCATAAATATCCTGAACTTTTGGTTTTTTTAACGGGCGGAGATGATTTTTCTTTTGATAGCAGCGTAAAAAGTATCATCTTTGCAGATAGATTTTTAGTGTTGAAAGGATTAAATAGAATTTTAAACTATAATAATGGTAGGATTTAAACACACGCTTTGGGCGCTATTGCTCACAATGGTTACCGGAATGGCAATCGCTCAAAATAATACAAACTCTCCTTATACACGATATGGCTATGGCGACTTGTCTGACCAGAACTTCGGAAACAGTAAGGCAATGGGAGGAATTGCTTTCGGACTCCGGGACGGAGCGCAGATCAATCCGTTGAATCCTGCTTCGTATACAGCCATTGACTCGTTGACTTTCCTCTTTGAAGGGGGCGTCAGTCTTCAAAATATGAATATTAGTGGCGGTGGCGTGAAGCTGAACGCCAAAAACTCTAGTTTCGACTATCTGGCAATGCAATTCCGGTTACATAGGAGACTAGCGATGAGTATCGGTTTGCTGCCGTTCTCCAATGTGGGATATACGGTGTCGGATACTCAGACTGCGACAGATCCCGCAACTGGTAATACGACAGCTTATGCCAGAAATTATACAGGCGACGGAGGTTTACACCAACTATATGTCGGATTGGGTGTGAAGGTATTCAAAGATCTTTCAGTGGGTGTAAATGCTTCTTATTTCTGGGGGGATATAACCCGTTCGCGGACTATTTATTATCCGAATGTGTCGGGGGCTTATAATTTTGTGCAACAGGCGATTGCATCTGTATCATCTTATAAGCTGGACTTTGGAGCACAGTATACAAAGGATATAGATAAGAAACATTCAGTGACGCTTGGTGTTGTATATTCTCCAAAAATAAAACTGGGGAATGATTATGATGTGACAACACAGTTGGTCTCTAATAGTACAGGTACGGTTGAAACTTCAACTAGCGTGGCACCGGATGCTACATTGGCACTCCCTAATACGTATGGTGTCGGATTTACCTATAACTATGACAAACGTCTGACAATTGGAGTGGATTACAGTTTGCAACAATGGTCGAAAGCAGACTTTGGTGTAAGGACAACAGATGAATCCATACGTGGTGATTTTGATGAAACTTATGCTTATTGCGACCGTTCTAAAATATCTGTGGGTGCGGAATATATCCCTAACTTGCTGGGACGTTCTTATCTTGCTCACATAAAATATCGTTTGGGAGCTTATTATACGACCCCGTATTATAAGATCAACGGCAAGAAGGCTACCCGCGAATATGGTGTAACAGCCGGTTTCGGTCTGCCTGTTCCCCGTTCACGCTCTATCCTCAGTATCAGCGGACAGTTTGTTCGTATCAGTGGACAAGAAGCGACTTTTGTGAACGAAAATATCTTCCGCGTAAGTATCGGATTGACGTTCAACGAACGTTGGTTCTTCAAGCGTAGGGTAGAGTAATGCAAGAATTAAAAAGAGAAGAGAATAGACGACTATAATATTATACTAACAACTAAAATTTAGATACAATGAAAATTAAAACGCTTGTAGCTATGTTGTTCCTTTCGGCAGGGGCGACTACTGTGGTAGCACAGGATGCGACTAACTGTAATTCAAACAGTAGTATCTCGCATGAAGCTGTGCGTGCAGGTAACTTTAAAGATGCGTATACTCCTTGGAAAGCTGTGTTGGAAAACTGTCCGACACTCCGTTTCTACACTTTTACTGACGGATATAAAATTCTGAAAGGTTTAATGGCACAGATTAAGGACAGAAATAATCCGGAATATCAGAAATATTTTAATGAACTGATGAATACGCATGACTTGCGTATCAAATACACTGATGAATTCCTGGCTAAAGGTACGAAGGTATCTTCTGCTGATGAAGCTTTGGGTATCAAGGCTGTAGACTATATCGCCTTGGCTCCGAAACTGGATGTGAATCAGGCTTATCAATGGCTGAGCCAATCGGTTAATGCTGTAAAAGGCGAGTCTGCCGGAGCTACTATTTTCTATTTCCTGCAGATGTCTTTGGATAAACTGAAAGCTGATCCTGCTCATAAGGAACAATTTATTCAGGATTATCTGGCTGCTTCCGAATATGCTGATGCTGCCATTGCTGCTGAAACTAATGAAGCAAAGAAGAAAGGTCTGCTGGGTATCAAAGATAACTTGGTTGCCTTGTTTGTAAACAGTGGTACTGCTGATTGTGAATCACTGCAAGGAATTTATGGCCCGAAAGTAGAAGCTAATCAGACTGACCTTGCATATTTGAAGAAAGTAATCGACATCATGAAAATGATGAAATGTACGGAAAGTGAAGCTTATTTGCAGGCATCTTTCTATGCTTATAAAATGGAACCGACAGCAGAGGCTGCTACCGGATGTGCATATCAGGCATTCAAGAAAGGTGATATCGACAGTGCAGTGAAATTCTTTGATGAAGCTATCAACTTGGAAACTGACAATATAAAGAAAGCGGAAAAAGCATACGCTGCTGCTGCTGTGTTGGCTTCTGCTAAGAAATTGTCACAGGCAAGAACTTACTGTCAGAAAGCTATCGGTCTCAATGAAAATTATGGCGCTCCGTATATCTTGATTGCCAACCTTTATGCAATGAGTCCTAACTGGAGTGACGAGTCTGCACTGAACAAGTGTACTTACTTTGTTATAATTGACAAATTGCAACGCGCAAAACAAGTAGACCCGAGTGTAGCTGAAGAAGCAAACAAATTGATTGGCAGATATTCTGCACACACTCCGCAAGCAAAAGACCTGTTTATGTTGGGTTACAAGGCTGGCGACCGTATTACTATCGGTGGCTGGATCGGAGAGTCTACAACGATTAGATAAACGTATGTTGCGAAAACGAAAGAACCGTTTGTTGCATAAAAGCATGAGCATAACAATTGTCTTAGGGACAATTGTTATGCTTCTTTTATTTCCCTCCTGTGGTGGCAAAAAGAAAATAACGGGGGATGCTATTACAGAACGTGACTCCATGGCAGTGATGCAGACATCCGGAGTGACAACCCTTATATCCGATTCGGGAGTGACCCGCTATCGGGTGAATACGGAAGAGTGGCTG
>ENA-OPNV01000532-OPNV01000532.1-human-gut-metagenome-genome-assembly--contig:-NODE-532-length-22614-cov-2.537258_pt1 | contig 22614 bp, 13 predicted proteins | sample MGYA00241542_ERZ501781 | MGnify/ENA primary metagenome ERZ501781 (study PRJEB25962, sample SAMEA2042609) | human gut metagenome | biome: human gut; feature: human-associated habitat; material: faeces...
TCTGAGTACTGCTCTTTCGGGAGTAAGCATGGAAGGTGCTGCTAAAAACATGGCGGCTGAAGCACCTCACAATGATTTCGATAAATATTTGGCTGAAACTAAAGATAATTGGAACCGTCAGTTGGGAAAAATAGAGGTAACAGGTGATAACAAGGACGATAAGGTTAATTTTTATACAGCATTGTATCATACAATGATTGCCCCGACTATTTACAGTGATGTGGACGGGGCTTATTATGGTCCCGATAAGAAAATTCATCAGACGGATGGTTGGGTGAATTATGGAACTTTTTCATTGTGGGATACTTATCGTGCCGCACATCCGTTATTTACTTATACGGAACCTCAGCGTGTCAATGATATGGTGAAATCATTCATCGCTTTTTATGAACAGAACGGACGTTTGCCGGTATGGAATTTTTGGGGAAGTGAAACGGATATGATGATTGGCTACCACGCTGTACCTGTTATTGTCGATGCTTATTTGAAAGGTATTGGTGATTTTGATGCAGAGAAGGCATTGGAGGCTTGTGTGGCTACTGCTAACTTGGATGATTATCGCGGCATTGGTCTGTATAAAAAATTAGGATATATACCTTATAATATAAAGGATGAATATAATGCGGAAAATTGGTCGCTTTCCAAGACATTAGAATATGCTTTTGATGATTATTGCATAGCCGAAATGGCCCGGAAGATGGGGAGGACTCAATTAGCGGACGAATTCTACAAGCGTTCTCAGAATTATCGCAATGTGTTCAATCCGGCGTCAAGCTTCATGCAGCCGATAGATGATAAAGGAGTATTCCAACCTAATTTCAGCCCGGATGACTACACTGCCCATATTTGTGAAAGTAACGGTTGGCAGTACTTTTGGTCTGTACAGCAGGATATTAAGGGGCTAATTGCCTTGACTGGTGGTAAGGATCGTTTTACGGAAAAGTTGGATAGTATGTTTACTTATATCCCGGCTGGTAATGCAGATTTGCCTCTTTTCAGTACAGGTATGATTGGCCAGTATGCTCATGGTAATGAGCCTAGCCATCATGTGATTTATTTGTATAATAAGGTACGTCAGCCTTGGAAAACTCAGAAGTATGCGGCGCAAGTCATGCATGACCTTTATTTCAATGCACCTGCCGGACTGTGTGGAAATGAGGATTGTGGACAGATGTCTGCCTGGTATGTATTCAGTGCTATGGGATTTTATCCTGTCAATCCGGTAAGTGGTGAATATGAGATTGGTACGCCGTTGTTCCCCGAGATACAGATGCATCTGGATAATGGAAAAACGTTCACAGTACTGGCCCCTGGAGTAAGTCGTGAAAATATCTATATCCAGTCGGTGAAAGTAAATGGGCAACCATACGATAAGAGCTATATCACACACCGGCAAATAATGGATGGTGCTACTGTAGAATTTGAAATGGGTCCGGAACCGGGAAATATTTGGTATAGATAATAATTGGTTCAACTTATTAAGAATTGTACAGGAGGTGAGTTAAAAGTAATATTTATTATCATTTTGCTGTAGAGGCGGTTTGAATCTGCCTGAAAATTGTATGATGAGCGGAAGCTTTTTGCCTCTACAGTGGATGATTGGATCGTTATTTGGAACATTGGCTCTCTCCTTCATACAAAGGTGAATTATATAATATGAACGAGGAACTTGATGACACCTATAAGGCCGTCTTTCGTCAATGCTATCCTAAGCTGTTGTTCTATGCGACACGGCTGGTTGGTACCGAAGAAGCCGAAGATGTAGTGCAGGATGTTTTTGTGGAGTTGTGGAGGCGGAGAGATTCAGTCGTCATAGGAGAGCAGATTTTAGCTTTCCTTTATCGTTCTGTATATACCAAGGCTATAAATTTATTGAAGCATCAGGTTATAGAGAATAACTACAGTGCGGCAATGATAGAAATCTATGAACGAAAATTGCAATATTACCAGCCGGATCATGCCGAAGTCATTAAAAAGATAGAGAATCAGGAATTGCGTCAGGAAATTTTTGGAGCGATTAATGAATTGCCGGATAAATGTAAGGAGGTGTTCAAACTGAGTTATCTTCATGATATGAAAAACAAGGAAATCGCTGATACTCTTGGCATTTCTTTACGTACCGTAGAGGCACATATGTATAAGGCCTTGAAATTTTTGCGCGAACGTCTCAGCCATTTATTATTGTCATTGATTATATTTTCAGCAAAACTGCTAAGTGTTTTTACAAGTTGAATTGTTTACTATATGAATAGGGAAAAAGATGAGTAAACTTAACGAAGATATTATTATCAGGTATTTGGAAAACCGATGCTCGGAGGAGGATTTTGTTCTTATCAATGAATGGATGAAAGAATCTGATGAGAATGCCGGAGAGTTATTCCGTATGGAGGAGATTTATCAGTTAGGTAAATTCCCCTTTGAGGAGGAAAATCTGGTAGTGAGGGCAGAGCGCAGGTTGGGTAGAAGATTGGAACAGGAAAATCAGAAGAAACAAGAGGTGTTCAAGCTTAGAAGTGTGTTGCGTTATGCAGCTGCTATAGTGGGTGTGATGGTGCTGGCTGCGGGATTGGCCTATTGGTTCCGGAATAAAGCGGAGGAATTGGTGGTAGCATCGGCTGCTCATGGACAAGTGCGTGAGATGTTGTTGCCTGACGGGACAAAAGTATGGTTGAACCAGTCGTCTGTTTTAAAATATCCGCGTGCTTTTGAAGGAAAGGAACGTCATGTATATCTGGATGGAGAAGCTTATTTTGAAGTAGCACGTAATCATGAGAAACCTTTCATGGTAAAAAGCCCGGCAATGGATGTCAGGGTCTTGGGAACCTCTTTCAATATAAAATGCCGTCCGGATAACAGTTTTGCTGAAACGACTCTGGTAGAGGGGGAAGTTGAGGTAAAAGATAAATCAGATAAAGGCAGAATTACTTTGTTACCGGGACAAAAGGCTGTTTTAAACAGGGTGACAGGGCGGATGCAGGTAAAACAGGTCGATCCCAAGATGGAGATAGTCTGGCATAATGATTTGATTCCATTTGAAAAATCATCTATTTTCCAGATTGCGGCAGCATTGGAACGGTTCTATGGAGTGAAGATAATCCTTTCACCGGATGTAGACAGTACCAATACTTATTCAGGAGTGCTGAAAAAGAAAGATAATATAGAGTCTGTGCTGAATTCTTTGCGTAACTCTATTCCTTTCAATTATAAGAAAGTAGATGATAACAATATATTTATCTCATCGGAAACGAAATAATTTTTAAATAAAGAACTATGAAAATCAACATGCTCTTAAGCGGCTGTCTTCTAGGGTTATTGTGTTTCACTGCATGTGATTCTGAGGGCAATGAAATGAATGATTACACCCATTATGTCAACTCTTTTATTGGTACAGGAGGCCATGGACATACCCATCCGGGTGCTATGGTTCCCCATGGCATGATACAGCCGGGACCAGATACTCGTATTGACGGTTGGGATTCCTGTTCCGGATATTATTATGAAGATACTACGATCAATGGTTTTGCCCATACACGTCTTAGTGGTACAGGGTGTGCGGATTTCGGAGATTTCCTGTTGATGCCGACTGTAGGTGTGCAGCGTACTGATTTCTTGGGAACAGAAAGCCAGAAGCGTCCTTTCGCATCGGCTTTTTCTCATGAAAAGGAACATGCCGAACCGGGATATTATTCTGTCTTCCTGGATACATACGGGGTAAAAGCCGAACTGACTTCGACAGAGCGTGCGGCAATGCATCGGTATACTTTTCCGGAAAGTAAGGAGTCTGGATTTATCTTGGATATGGACTATAATATTCAGCAACAAATCAATCAGGTCATGGAAGTGGAGGCTGTGAATGATACTGTGTTGCGGGGGCGCAAACGCAGTGCCTATTGGGCATACCGGCAGGATCTTTATTTTTATGCCGTATTTTCCAAACCCTTTACGTATACCTTGTACACGGATACTGTTCAGGAAAATGACAAACAGATTCCTGTATGTAAAATGCTTTTGCATTTTGAAACGGCGAAAGATGAACAAGTGCTGGCTAAGTTCTCTATCTCTTCTGTTGATACGGAAGGTGCTTATAAGAACCTCCAGGCTGAGATGCCCGGTTGGAATTTTGATGGAGTGCGTGCCGATGCTAAGAAGAAATGGAATGAATGCTTGTCAAAGATTGCAGTCAAAACCAATGATGAAGACCAGCGTGCCATTTTCTATACGGCTATGTATCATGCTTTCCTAAGTCCCAATCTGTTTACAGATGTAGACGGGCGTTACTTGGGAATGGATTTGAAAGTGCATACCACCGACATGAAACATCCGGTTTATACCATTTTCTCTTTGTGGGATACTTTCCGTGCGTTACATCCGTTACTGACTATTGTCGATCCTCAGTTGAATACGGAGTTTATCCGTTCATTGATAAAGAAGCATCAGGAAGGTGGTATCTTTCCGAAATGGGACTGTGTGTCCAATTATACCGGGACTATGGTGGGATATCATGCGGCTTCGTTGGTAACCGATTCTTATGTGAAGGGATACCGCGATTTTGATGTGCAGGAAGCTTACAAGGCATGTCTGCGTGCAGCGGAATATGACACTACCGGTATTGTAGCTCCCGATTGGCTGATTCCATATGTTATGCCCAAAGCACGTTATTATAAGAATACTCTTGGCTATATTCCATGTGACCGTGAGAATGAATCGGTGGCGAAAGCATTGGAGTATGCGTATGATGACTGGTGTATCTCCGTGCTGGCAGACAGCTTGGGAGATACTGAAACCAAGGAGAAGTATGCCCGTTTTGCAGATGCTTACGAATTTTATTTTGATCCTGCCACCCGTTTCATGCGCGGATTGGATAGTAAAGGTGAATGGCGTACTCCGTTCAATCCCCGTTCTTCCAATCACCGTAATGATGATTATTGCGAGGGTACTGCATGGCAATGGACTTGGTTTGTTCCGCATGATATCCCGGGACTGGTGAATTTGATGGGTGGGGAGGATGCTTTCGTAGGAAAGCTGGACTCCTTGTTTACGGTTTCTTCCCAGTTGGAAGGGGAGGCTACCTCTGCTGATATCACAGGACTGATAGGCCAGTATGCGCATGGCAATGAGCCTAGTCATCACATTACTCATATGTATAACTATGTAAACCGTCCATGGCGTACTCAGGAATTGGTTGACAGTGTGCTGTATAACCAGTATTTCAATGCTCCTGACGGCTTGTCGGGTAATGAAGATTGCGGTCAGATGTCTGCCTGGTATATTTTGAATTCCATGGGCTTCTATCAGGTATGTCCCGGTAAGCCGGTTTATTCTATCGGACGTCCGTTGTTTGAGGAGGTGACGATTAATTTACCCGACCGCAAGACTTTCGTTATCCGTACCCACAATAATTCGAAGACCAATAAGTATATTGAGTCGGTTTTGTTGAACGGAAAACCGCTGGATGTTCCTTTCTTTACCCATGATGATCTGGTACGTGGAGGAACGATGGAGATTACCATGAGTCCCGTACCGACGGAATGGGGAAAACAGGTGAAGAATTAAAAGTATAACTTAACCCAAATAGCAATATCATGAAAAAACTATTTCTATCAGTTGTAGCGCTGTGTGTCACGCTGTTTGTACAGGCAAAGGATTATGCAGACTATGTGAGTCCGTTGGTAGGTACACAGTCTTCCTTTGAACTCTCTACAGGAAATACTTATCCTGCCATATCCCGCCCGTGGGGTATGAATTTCTGGACTCCCCAGACAGGAAAGATGGGGGACGGATGGCAGTATGTTTATACGGCTAATAAAATCCGTGGTTTCAAACAAACCCATCAGCCCAGTCCGTGGATTAATGACTATGGTCAATTTTCCATCATGCCCGTAACAGGAAAACCGGAATTTGAAGAGGACAAGCGTGCAAGCTGGTTCTCTCATAAAGCTGAAATTGCAAAACCTTATTATTATAAGGTTTATTTGGCAGAACATGATGTCGTAACCGAAATGGTTCCTACAGAGCGTGCCGTAATGTTCCGTTTCACTTTTCCTGAGAATGATTCATATGTAGTGGTGGATGCTTTTGATCGTGGTTCGTCTGTCAAGGTGATTCCCGGAGAAAACAAAATCGTGGGCTATACTACCCGTAACAGTGGTGGTGTTCCTGCCAACTTCAAGAATTATTTCGTTATTGAGTTTGATAAGCCGTTTACTTATGAGGCTACGTTCTCTAATGATGTACAGCCTGAAAAACCGGATGGCAGTGTTCCTGTAACCTTGAAAGAAGGTAAACTGGAGCAGACTGATTTCCATACCGGAGCCGTTATCGGTTTCAAGACAAAGAAAGGTGAAGTAGTTCATGCCCGTGTGGCCTCTTCATTCATCAGTCCTGAACAAGCAATTCGGAACCTGAAGGAATTGGGTGGTGACAGTTTTGAAGTATTGGTACAGAAAGGTAAAGAGGCTTGGAATGAGGCCTTAGGTAAAGTAGAGGTGGAAGGTGGAACATTGGATCAATACCGCACTTTCTATTCCTGCTTGTACCGTTCCTTGTTGTTTCCGCGTAAATTCTATGAACTGGATGCCAACGGACAACCTGTTCATTACAGTCCTTACAATGGCGAAACGCTGCCGGGATATATGTATACGGATACAGGTTTCTGGGATACATTCCGTTGCTTGTTCCCTTTCTTGAACCTGATGTATCCTTCGGTAAATAAGGAAATACAGGAAGGTTTGGTTAATACTTATAAGGAAAGCGGTTTCTTCCCCGAATGGGCCAGCCCCGGTCATCGTGGTTGCATGGTCGGCAATAATTCAGCTTCTATCTTGGTCGATGCTTATCTGAAAGGAGTACGTGTGGAAGATGTGGAAACATTATACAAAGGACTGATTCATGGAACGGAAGCAGTACATCCTGAAGTTTCTTCTACCGGACGTCTGGGATATGAATATTATAACAAGCTGGGCTATGTGCCTTGTGATGTGAAGATTCATGAGAATGCAGCCCGTACATTGGAATATGCATACGATGACTGGTGTATTTATCAGCTGGCGAAAGAGTTGAAGCGTCCGAAGAAGGAAATCGCACTTTTTGCCAAACGTGCCATGAACTATAAGAACCTGTTTGATTCGGAAAGTAAATTGATGCGTGGCAAGCAGAAGGACGGCAAGTTCGCTCCTGAATTCTCGCCGTTGAAATGGGGAGGTGACTTTACGGAAGGAAACAGCTGGCACTATTCTTGGTCTGTATTCCATGATCCCCAAGGCTTGATTGACTTGATGGGAGGTAAGGAAATGTTCGTTACCATGCTTGATTCTGTCTTTTCGGTTCCCCCCATCTTTGATGATAGCTATTACGGACAGGTAATTCATGAGATTCGTGAAATGACAGTCATGAACATGGGTAACTATGCACATGGAAACCAGCCCATCCAGCACATGATTTATCTGTATGACTATGCAGGCCAGCCTTGGAAAGCGCAATATTGGTTGCGTGAGGTGATGAACCGTATGTATACAGCCGGACCTGACGGATATTGCGGTGACGAGGATAATGGACAGACTTCGGCATGGTATGTATTCTCTGCATTAGGATTCTATCCGGTATGTCCCGGTACAGATGAATATATTCTGGGTGCTCCGTTGTTCAAGAAAGCGACACTGCATTTTGAAAACGGAAAGAACTTGGTAATAACCGCACCGGATAACAGCGATACCAACCGATATGTAGATGAAATGCGTGTAAACGGTACTGTTTATACCAAGAATTATTTGAAGCATAACGAATTGTTACAAGGCGGTACTATTGACTTCAAGATGACCGACCGTCCGAATATGCAGCGTGGAACACAAGAAAGTGATTTGCCTTATTCATTTTCAAAAGACGAAAAAGTAAAATAAAAGTTTCACCATGCACTTCTCTCTTGTAAAGAGAGGTTGGAGGGGGATGTTCTCTTTTGGCAGCATTGCAAGAGTACATCCCCTTTTTCTTTTTAAGTATTTCTTCTATACGTCAAAGTCCGATGATATTACTACTTTTGCCTTTCCTCTGTTTTTTCTAGAAAATTTAGAAAAAAGAACGAGATGGAGTAAGTGTTTTCTTTTAGCTGCCTGTTTTTATTCTCGAAAGGGGAATGAGAACCCCTTCACTGGAGAAAAACAAGTCAGTGTTAACGAATTTATAAATTATGAAAGGCAATCAATTAATGAGAAAGCCCAAATTACTCAGGGCGCTTTTGATTCTTTTGTTTGTGGCTGCACCCATGCAATGGACCCGCGCACAAATTGTTCTTTCAACTCCCAAGACAACTCTTGGAGCGGTAATCAAGAACATCAAATCACAGTCTAACTATCAGTTTTTCTATGATGACAAACTGGCTGAAACGCCGGTGAATGCCATTGATGTAAAGAACGGTTCATTGCAGTCTGTACTTGATGCAGCTTTGCAAGGCAAGGGAATCACCTACAAGATAGAGGATAATATTGTCTATCTATCAGCACCCGGAGAACCTCAGACACCTCAACAGACAGGACAGGAGCATACAGTGACCGGAACAGTGGTTGATGCGACAGGCGAAGCCTTGATTGGTGTAAACGTACAAGTGAAAGGAAATCCCACAGCCGGTACGATTACAGACTTTGAAGGTAACTATTCTTTGTCCGTTCCCGGAAATGGTGAGATTGTGTTCTCATACATTGGTTACCGTTCGGAAACGTTGAAGCCCGATGGCAAGAATGTACTGAACGTAACCATGCAGGAAGACACACAGCAGATTGGCGAAGTGGTGGTAACCGCTTTGGGGATCAAACGTGAGAAGAAAATGTTGGGTTATGCGGTTCAGGAACTGAAGAGTGATGAACTGAACAAGACAGGTGACCCCTCGGTAACCAGTGCCTTGCAGGGCAAGGTGGCAGGTCTTCAGATGAATACCTCGGCTACCGGTTTAGGTGGTTCTACGAAAATCACCATTCGTGGTAACTCTTCTCTTACCGACAACAATCAGCCGTTATGGATTGTGGATGGCGTTCCTTTCAGCGACACTAGCACTTCAAGCGCATCCCGCTATGATGGTGTTGACCGTGGTAGCGCTTCCATGGACATTAATCCGGATGATATCGAGAGTATTTCTGTTTTGAAGGGTCCGAATGCGGCTGCTCTTTACGGTTCACGTGCAGGTAATGGCGTTATCTTGATTACGACAAAGAAAGGCAGTAAGAAGGATGGTTTCGGAATCCGTTATAGTGGTAATTTCACTTGGACAGCTATCGGCGAGACATTGGATATGCAACGCCGTTACGGACAAGGACATATTGATACAAAAGATGCCAAGACTGCGGTGTATGACAAAACGGATAGCGGAAGCTGGGGCCCGGTATTGGATGGAAGCATGAAAGAGGCTTGGAACGGAGAAACGTACGCTTACTCTAACTATGGGGATAAGTTGAAAGATTATTTTGATACCGGTTTTTCACATACGCATAACGTATCTATCAGCAACGGTACAGAGAAATCACATTTCCGTACTTCTTTCGGATACTCCGACAATGACGGTGTATTCCCCACTGAAAGTTTGAGCCGTGTGAATGCCGACCTGAATGCAGGAACGGAATTGAACAAATGGGTGTCTATGGACGGAAAAATTTCTCTTTCACGTACAAAAGCCGATAACCGTCCACTGTATGGAGATTACGGTGCTATTTCCCAGTTGATGAGAATCCCTAACAACGTCCGTCTGGATGACTTGAAACAATATTCTGATGAAACTCATGCGCATGTGAATTGGACAGGGCCTACTGCCAGTATCCGTAATCCTTATTATGTATTGCATCAGCGTCAGAATTCGGATGAACGTTGGCGTGCTTTCGGATATTATAGCATGAAAATCAATTTCACTGATTGGCTGCATCTATCTGCCAAATACGCTTTTGACTACTACCGTACCAGAGTGCAAAGCACCAATGCGGGGGATGGTATCAATGGAGAAGCCAATACTTCCATGATTACGAATGATTCAATGGACCGTAGTGAAGAAAACTTCTTCGAGTCAAATGCTGAAGTCATTTTGATGGGTGACCGTCAGTTGACTGATAACTTCCGTCTGGGCTTCAATGTCGGTGGTAACTTTATGTACCAGCGTTCGGAAACTTTGGGTGTGGGCGTAGGTAATATGGTGGATAAAGGTAATTGGATGCTGAATGCGGCCAATTTGTTGAGAACCGGTAGTGAGGATGGCTACAAGCGTGCCATGAACTCGGTGTTCGGCTCTGTACAGATGGCGTGGAAGGAATATCTGTCTTTGGATTTGACAGCCCGTAACGACTGGTCATCCACTCTTCCGTCAGGTAACAATTCTTTCTTCTATCCGTCTGCCAACCTCAGTTTCGTAGTGTCGGACTTCTTGCGCTCTATCGACAAACCGTTGCCAAGCTGGGTGACATTTGCCAAGGCACGTCTGTCTGCCGCACAGGTAGGTAAGGATACAAGCCCTTATCAGTTATACAATACCTACTCTTTCAAATTCGATAATGGTGTATTGACCCCGACCAAAGACAATGTGAAGATGAACGACCAGTTGAAGCCTGAAATCGCGACTTCTTACGAAGCGGGTCTGGATATGAAGTTCTTGAACAATCGCCTGGGATTTGATTTTACTTATTATTACAGCAAGACAAAGAACCAGATTATGAAAGTACCCGCAGCAGCTCCCTGGAGTGGCGGACAATGGGTAAATGCAGGTATGGTAACCAATCAAGGCGTGGAACTGATGTTGTATTCCACTCTGGTAGAAACAAAGGATTTTGCTTTTGACTTGAATGTGAATATGGCTCACAACGTATCGAAGGTGAAAGAACTGGCTCCGGAAGAAAATGTGAACTATATGTTCTTTAACGGTGACGGAAACTTCCCTGTAAAAGTAGGTACACGCGCCGGACACAAATTAGGCGAGATTTATGCTACATCGCTTTATAAGCGCAATGAAAACGGTGATATTATCGTAAATGAAAATGGGTTGCCCATGACTGTGACCAATGAGTCTGAATATGTGAACAAACCTATCGGTAATATCCAACCTAAGCTGACCATGTCTGTATCTCCTACCTTTACTTATAAGGGGATTACACTGTCCGCACTGTTTGATATGAAATTCGGTGGTGATATCTTCTCTTATTCCGAGATGCTGGCTACCGGAAACGGTTTGGCTAAACGTACCTTGAACCGTGGTGAGGAAAACAACTATATGATGGTATTCCCCGGTGTGACAGAGTCAGGCGAGGTGAATACAAAACAGGTTTCCGCCTCAGAATACTACGGCTCATTGCAGGCTGAGGATTTCATCTACGATGCTTCATTCATTAAACTGAAAGAATTGTCAATCGGCTATTCATTCCCCTCATCTATGCTGAAGAAGACTCCTGTCAACTCGCTGAATGTTTCATTTGTTGCACGTAACTTGTGCTATCTGATGAAGCACACACCGGGTACAAGCCCCGAAGGTGGCTATGACACTACGATGTTCTCACAAGCCATTGACTATGCATCGTTGCCGTTTACACGTACTTTCGGTATTTCTATCAACTTAGGTTTCTAATTAATTAAAAGGAAAAACTGATTATGAAAATCAAATTATATAAATCCGTAGCCTTATGTTCGTTGCTGGCTTTGGCCGGATGCCATGATTTTGAGGAATTGAATACAAATCCTTACGCACCGATTTACGACCCGACTGTGGAGAATGTATCGGCCGATGGAATAGACATTGATTACACCTTGACAGACAATGCCATGGCAAGTTTGAAAGGGATGGAAGGCGCTATCGGAAGTATTTTTGCCAATTTCACCTACGAAGGTCTTTACAATGATTATCAGACAACGACCAATCTGACTCATGATATCTATGCCGGTTATTGGGGAAACAATGTCAGCGGCTTTGTGAATCAGGCACCTACCTATTCTTATACGGATGGATGGTCGGCCAGCCGCTGGAAGCATTTCTATGATGACCGCAGCACTTCGGAATACAGTCAGTTGGTCAAGACATTCTATTTCTGCAATAAGGATTATTACCATACGGCATTCTATATCACCCGTATTTATTATGCTTTCTTGTTGTCCATGCAGACGGACACTTACGGAGATATTCCTGTAGCCTACTATGTGAAGGGAGCCATGCCACCGGAAGAAAATGTGACCTATACACCTCAAAAGGAAGTTTATAATATCCTTTTCCAGCTGTTGGATCAGGCAATAACAGAGTTGCATCAGGAAAATCTTCCTGCTGTCAGTCAGTATGATTTAGGTGACAATGACAAATGCTATGGAGGTGATGTGGACAAATGGCGTCGTTTTGCCAATACACTGCGTTTGCGCCTTGCTTTGCGTGTATCCAATGTAGACCCGGCTTTGGCCCAGACTCAGGCAAAGGCGGCTTTGACAGACCCTGCCGGTTTGATGCAAAGTCAGGATGACAATATGAAGCAGACTCCGAAACGTCAGTATATCGCCGGCGGTAATGAAAATATCTACGCGTTGTTGTTCAGTTGGACCGGCAATGCTGTATTGTCGAAAGAAATGGAACGGGCTTATAAGAATCAGGCTTTGAAAGAAGGTGCGGCAGCCGATGCCGTTACTTTCAATGAGAATTCAGAGAATTGTTATCTCGACCCTCGTTGTGAAGTTTTATGGTTCCGTCCTACTCCGTTTGATTCGTTGACTACCAGTCCGCTTCCTACAGAGAATCTGAAGAGAGATTTCAACGGAGTGATGAATGGAGAAACCAATGTAGGCGGTTCTTATCTGAACAGATATTCTGCCAACCGCTGTATTCTGTCATCTGATGCCATGAACAAGGATTATTGGTGGAATCTGGCCCGTGAAATAGTCTGGATGGGGTATTCTGAAAGTTTGTTCCTGAAAGCGGAAGCAGCATTGCGCTGGCCGTCATTGGTGGATGAAACTGCTGAAGCTCTTTATTTGAAAGGTATCAAGGCATCTATGGATTATTATGAAATTGATGCGGACAAGGCCAATGAATACATCAGTCATCTGGATGGCGTAAAAGCATTTACCGGTGGTAGCAAGGAAGAACAGTTGGAACAGATTATTACTCAGAAGTGGATTGCCGTTTTCCCGAATGGAAATGAGGGATGGGCGGAAGTGCGCCGTACCGACTATCCGCGTTATCTGCTGGCTCCGGTTAATGGAAACAATTCCAATGGAGAAGTGGCGTCCGGCAAGCTTATCAAACGCATCAACTATCCTAACAGCGAGTCCCGTAACCCCAATAAACCGGGCAATGTGAATCAGGGTAGCCGTGTATGGTGGGATGTGGCCGATACGATGAATGATAGAGGTCAGTGGCATACTCCGAATAATTTCCGCTAGAAATTGCTATCTTTGTATCCTAGGGAACATAAAAAGAAACAAAATGAAGCAAATTCTATTTTTATTGGCAGCCGTCCTGTTATTGGGCGGCTGTGCGGAAGAGAAGAAGACCGACGTTCGTTGGGCTACTTTTAATGTCCGTTATGACAATCCGCAAGACAGTTTGAACAATTGGCAATATCGGAAAGACCGTGTGTGCCAGTTTATTAAGGACCATGAGCTGGATATTGTCGGTATGCAGGAAGTCTTGCATAACCAGTTTCAGGATCTTCGCGCAGGCTTGCCCGAATACGATGGTATCGGTGTGGGACGTGATGACGGGAAGACAGCAGGTGAATATGCGCCGCTTTTCTATCGTAAGGACAAATATGAGGTGTTGGACTCCAATACTTTCTGGTTGGCCGAAAATCCCGATAGCGTAGGAATGATGGGATGGGATGCGGTTTGTGTCCGTATCGCCACTTGGGCGAAATTTAAAGACAAGGCCACCGGAAAGATATTCATGGCTGTCAATACTCATTTTGACCATGTAGGTGAAGAGGCTCGCCGTCAAAGCGCATTGCTCATTATCCGTAAGATAAAAGAGATCGTAGGCGAACGCCCCGCAGTGGTTACGGGTGACTTTAATGTGACCGATGCGAGCGATGCATACGAAACAATCACCACCAACGAGTTTGTGATGAAGGATGCTTATAAGACGGCTGCCCGTGTGACCGGCGTTGATTATACTTTTCATGATTTTGCCCGTATTCCGGCCGAGGATTGTGAAAAGATTGATTTCATCTTTGTCACTCCGCAAGTTCTGGTGAAGAGTTGTGAAATACCGGCTGAAGTACCGGAAGCTTTACTTTCCGACCATAATCCTCAGTTGGCTGACTTGGAATTCTGATTTTTTTAATAGGTGAACTTACGCCGGTAGAGTCTTTAAAAGGGCTTTATCGGCGTTTGTATTACAATAACTTTTTCAAATCTTCAATGTTTGGCAGAGCGTTACGAAGTCGTTCCGGCATATCTTTAGATGCACGGTAAGTGGCAACTCCCATCGGCTTGTTATAATCACGAACGGCAAACTCTACAAAGGTTTGATTCATTTCCCTGCAAAGGATTATTCCGATAGAAGGGTTTTCATGCGGCTTCCGGATATATGTGTCTAAAGCAGATAGATAAGTATTCAGTTGTCCCAAATAAGATGTGCGGAATTTTCCGGATTTCAGTTCGACTGCGACCAAGGAATTAAGCTCCCGATTGAAAAAGAGCAAATCAATAAACATTTCTTCTCCTGCAACCTCCATACGATACTGATTGCCTATAAAACTGAAATCTTGTCCGAAGGTCATAATAAACTTCTTCACATTGGCAACAATCGCCTTTTCTACTATCTTTTCGTCTAAATCCTCCTCCTGTTCATTCAGTTCCTCCACATTAATGAAATCAAGCAAGTATTCATCTTTGAATGAACAAACAACTTTTAGCGCTTGCTTAGTATCAGGCAATGTTTGTGCAAAATTGTTGGGTAAAGTTCCCCGATGGCTGTATAGATCTGCTTTTAAGTAATCCCTTAAAGTGTATTTACTCCAATAGCGAGTGGCGCACTCATGTATATAGAACAGCCTTGCTTCCAAAGTCTTAGCTTTGGATATTATTTCAGTATGATGACTAAAGCCGATTGAAAGGAAGTCTGACCAGTTAAATTCATCAGCCAGTGGCTGATGAATTTCTACAAGAAGCAATTTTTCATTCAACACCAAATCATCAGCCAATGGCGGATGATTTAAAACTTTATCCCACTCTTCATAAAAAATACGCATATTTCTTATGCTTGTTGCTGAAAATCCCCTTAGCCCCGGCAATTCTTTTTGCAATAGGGAAGATATCTGTTCAATTGCACCTTTTCCCCAAAAGCCAGTACGGGAATTTTCCGACACATAACGTCCGATGCCGTAATAAAGAGATAGCTGTTCCTTGTTCACCGATGCGGCTGCACGGTACTGGCTGCGTAGGATAGCTTCTTTTATGCTCTTTACAGCTTCTCTATAATTCTGATTTATATCCATTTGTATTTTGTTATATGTGACAAAAGTACAAAATTAATGCTGTCAGTACAAATAAGCTTATCATTCCCTCTCCCATTTAAAATAATTTTCCTCCTTCGATAAGTGTGATACCTTACTTAATTGTTCTATATTTGTATCATTAATCCAATTTAATAGTATGAAGACATACAGTTACTATGTATTATTTTTGTTAGTTGTGTTTTGCGGATGTTCCCGGCCCACGGAATTAACATCGCCGGATGGCAATATAAAATTAGTATTCAATCTCAATGAAGCGGGAGAGATGACCTACGGAGTTTCTGTAGGAGGGAATCCATTCATCACCCCCTCCGTTATGGGCTTTGAAGGCCGTGACGGGCTCAATCTCTCCAAAGATTTTCAGATAGAAAATACTGAGTTTACCACAAAGGATGAAACCTGGACCCAGCCTTGGGGGGAGAATAAATCTATCCGGAACCATTATAACGAGATGGCTGTGCGCCTGAAAGATCCGGCGAATACACGGCTGACCCTCCGTTTCCGCGTGTTCGACGACGGTCTGGGCTTTCGTTATGAATATCAAGTACCCCAAGTGGACAGTGTGTTCGTGATGGACGAGCTCACTTCATTCAATCTGGCGCAGGATGGCAAGTCATGGTCTATTCCCGCCAGTTTTGAAACCTACGAGTTGCTGTATCGTACCCTGCCCGTCAGCAAGGTGGATAATGCCAACACCCCGATGACTTTCAAAACAGATAACGGGGTATATGCCAGTATCCACGAAGCAGCTTTGACCGATTTCCCCGAAATGACTTTGAAGCATACCGAAGGTTGTCACTTCAAATCGGAACTGGCCTCCTGGCCCGATGGGGTAAAAGCCCGTTTTGCCGGAGGAACTTTCGTTACTCCGTGGCGCAGTATCCAGATAGCTCCCAAAGCGGTAGGTCTGATAAACTCCGGCCTGATACTGAATCTGAATGAACCTTGTGCGCTGGAGGGTGATTTGAGCTGGATACGTCCTATGAAATACGTAGGTATCTGGTGGGGAATGCATCTGGGAGTCGAAACGTGGACGATGGATGAACGCCACGGCGCTACCACCGCTAATGCCAAACGATATATAGATTTTGCTGCTGCCAATAACATAGAAGCGGTGATGTTCGAGGGCTGGAATGAAGGCTGGGAAAGTTGGGGCGGTATGCAGACTTTTGACTATACCAAACCCTACGCCGATTTTGATATGGCAGAGGTGGCACGTTATGCCAAGGAGAAAGGGATTGAAATAATCGGTCACCACGAAACAGGTGGCAATATCTTTAATTACGAACGCCAGTTGGACAATGCTTACAAATGGTATGCCGACTTGGGAGTGCACAGCGTGAAGACCGGTTATGCCGGAGGACTGCCGGGCGGTCACAGCCATCATGGACAGTTCAATGTACGCCATTACCGCAAGGTGGTGCAGACTGCCGCCGGTTATCATACAACCGTTAATGCCCACGAACCTATCAAAGATACAGGAATTCGTCGTACTTACCCCAATATGATGACACGGGAAGGCGCCCGCGGTATGGAGTGGAACGGATGGAGTGAAGGTAATCCTCCAGAGCATCACGAGTTATTGCCGTTTACCCGCTTGCTGGGCGGTCCGATGGATTATACGCCGGGTACTTTTGATATTCTTTATGAAAAGACACGCAATTCCCCACGCCGCAAGAAGTGGAATGACTTGGATAAAGGAAACAGCCGTGTGAATACCACCTTGGCAAAGCAGATAGCCAATTGGGTTGTCATTTATTCTCCGTTGCAGATGGCCTCGGATATGATTGAGAACTATGAAGGGCATCCTGCCTTCCAGTTCTTCCGGGATTTTGATGCGGACTGTGACTGGTCCGAAGCCTTGCAGGGCGAACCGGGAGAGTTTGTAGCTGTGGTGCGGAAAGCGAAAGATAAATATTTCCTGGGAGCCACTACGAATGAAGAGTCGCGTACACTCACCATTCCATTGGATTTCCTGGAGAAAGATAAAAAATACCATGCGGTGATTTATGCTGATGGAGAAGATGCCGACTGGAAAACGAATCCTACTTCGTATCAGATCAGTGAGAAAGAAGTGACGGCAGCCGACACCTTGTCTGTAGGCATGGCAAAAGGCGGCGGGCAGGCGGTGAGCTTCATGCTGGTGTTAGAGTAGTGATTTTGCTGCCGTATGCGTAAGCCTACACTGACGTATGTACAGCCCTGCACGTACGTCAGTGTAGGCTTACGTTTATGTATGTGTAGGCTCACGCATACGTACGCATAAAACCGGTGTGTCAGTAATGTAATTCTGTGCCATACGAATGTGCCAATACTTTCTTCGAAATTCACTCTTTTTCTCCTCAAGGAGTATATGCATAGCTTGAGGTTTCCAGTTGATTAGTTATAATGGTTTCTCTTATTAACTCCCCATCTGCTTGTTGCTATTTTAATAAACGAGTGGGTGTATTTGTTTTTTTGTGAAAATCCATTGTGCTGTAGTGGCTTAGATTTAATATATGATTAGAACTAATACTTTTTTTTGTAAAAACAGTCGGGATATATTTAAATATATATATATTTGCACCATTAAACCTATGCCTGATGTGTGGAAGGCATACGTGAAAATAGAAAGTTAACCTTAAAACAATAGTAAATATGAAGAATGAAGTGTAACCTAATAAAAGCGTATTCTGTATATGCTTCGGCAGTCATATCTGCCAATATTCGATTTGATTAACCTGAATTTATATTTAACCCTAAAACAGAACAAAATGAAAAAGATCATGAAACACAAGTTTCAGTACATGCTACTTCTTTTGTTGGCTATCCCTTGCCATTCATTTGCAGGAGAGAAGAGTCATGTCGCTGATTCTGAAAATCTTCTTCTAAATAAGTCTCTTCAACAGAGTGTGACCATCAAAGGTAATGTTACTGATGCGGCAGGCGAGCCATTGATTGGAGTAAGCGTATTGGTAAAAGGTACGACTAATGGAACCATCACGGATTTTGATGGAAATTTCTCATTGTCGGCTCAGAAAGGTGACATATTGGAAATATCCTATATCGGTTATGCTACGCAATCCGTTACGATAACCAATAATCAACCTTTAAAAATCGTTTTGAAAGAAGATACCAAAGTGCTGGATGAAGTGGTAGTCACCGCATTGGGTATCAAGCGCGAGCAGAAAGCATTGAGCTATAATGTGCAGCAAGTGAAAAATGACGCGTTCAATACGGTGAAGGAAGCTAACTTTATGAGCGCTTTGGTAGGTAAAGTTGCCGGTGTGACGATTAACAGCTCATCAACCGGTGCCGGTGGTGCCGCCCGTGTTATTATGCGCGGATCCAAGTCTATTACCAAGGATAACAACGCATTGTATGTAATTGACGGTATCCCCATGTTTAATGCAAATGCGGGAGGAGCCAGCGATAGCCGCTATTCTACTCAGGCCGGCTCGGACGGGGTTGCCGATTTAAACCCGGACGATATTGAGAGCATCAATATGCTGACCGGACCTTCTGCGGCAGCTCTTTATGGTAATGCTGCTGCCAACGGGGTAGTCTTGATTAATACAAAGAAAGGCAATGTAGAGCGTACATCGCTTACCGTTACTAACAATACAACCTTTTCAGATGTATATATGATGCCTGAAATGCAGAACAGATACGGAAATATGGAAGGTGCGTTTGAAAGCTGGGGCGGAACAACAACCAAGCGTTATGATCCTAAGAAGTTCTTCAATACGGGTTCGAATGTCATCAATACGATTTCATTCTCAACAGGAACAAAGAAAAATCAGACGTATGCTTCTGCGTCAACAACTCATTCAACAGGTATTATTCCCAATAATTCATATAGCCGTTATAATTTTTCCATCCGTAATACGGCTAATTTCCTAAATGATAAGTTGACCCTTGACTTAAGTGCCAATTATATCATTCAAAACGACAAGAATATGACGTCTCAGGGTGAATATTTCAATCCGATACCGGCATTGTACTTATTCCCCCGTAATGATAATTTTGATGAAATCCAGCTGTATGAGCGTTACAGCGTAGGGCGTGACCTGATGGTGCAATATTGGCCGTACGATGCTCAGGGAATGAGTCTTCAGAATCCTTACTGGATTGCCAATCGCATGAATCGGACTACGAAAAAGAATCGTTATATGATTAGTGGAGGCTTAACTTATAAGATTGCCGATTGGGTGAATGTAGTCGGTCGTGTTAAGGTTGACAACTCGGATTATCGTATGCAGCAAAAGCGCTATGCCTCTACTTTGGGGACTTTTGCCGGCGCTAATGGATTTTACTCTGATATGACACGTACGGATCGCAATATCTATGCGGATGTGATGGTGAATATCGACAAGCGCATCAAGGATTTCTCTATTAATGCCAATATAGGTGCCTCTATTAAGGATTTGGTCTATGAACAGATGGGAGGAGAAGGCGATTTGGCCGGTATTCCTAACTTCTTTACGGTTCGTAACTTGAACTATTCTTCTAATTTCAAGCCGAAGCAGTTTGGTTACCATGACCAGTCTCAGAGCATTTTCGCCAATCTGGAGGTCGGTTGGAAAAGCCAGGTGTATTTGACCTTGACAGGCCGTAACGACTGGGAATCCATGTTGGCTTATACAGATACTCCTTCCTTCTTCTATCCTTCGGTCGGCTTGTCTGTCGTTTTATCCGAAATGTTTAAATTACCCGAATTTATGTCTTATGCGAAGGTGCGAGGTTCTTACAGTAAGGTAGCTTCTTCTTTTGAGCGTTATCTGTCTAATCCGGGATTTGCCTTTAATGAACAATCTCATCAATGGGCCACTTCAACTACGCGTCCGGCAAAGAATTTGAAGCCGGAAGATACCCGTTCGTGGGAAATCGGGTTGAATTTGAAATTCTGGCGTGACTTGAGTCTGGATTTCACTTATTACCATTCTAATACGTATAATCAGACCTTCTCTGTAGATGAACCTTCATCAAGCGGTTTCTCTAAAAGTTATGTTCAGACTGGTAATATTGAAAATCATGGTATCGAAATGGCTTTAGGATATGGTCATCAATGGGGTGATTTTACATGGAATAGCACCTATACATTCACATTGAACCGCAGCAAGGTTATTAGTTTGGCCGATGGTGAAATAAATCAGAATACAGGTGAGGTCATTGAAATGCCTGAATTGCGTGTCGCCACTTTGGGTGCCGACGGGTACGGACCGCGTGTCATTTTGCGTAAAGGAGGAAGCATGAGTGACCTCTATGTGGAAAAGGAACTGAAGAGAGATGGCAACGGATCTATATGGGTTGACTCTCAGTCGGGCAAGTTGGCTGTGACGACTTATGACAGCCCCAAGAAGATTGGTGATATGGCTCCTAAAGCCAATATGGGATGGTATAATAGCTTTTCTTATAAAGGTTTCAATTTAGGAATGATGCTGACAGCGCGCCTAGGTGGTTTGGTAGTGTCGAATACACAGGGAGTGCTCGATTACTATGGTGTTTCAAAGGCTTCTGCGGATGCTCGGGATGCCGGTGGCGTATGGATTAATAACGGCTATGTGGATGCTAAGGAGTATTATCAGACGATTGGTGGATCTAATGGAGGTCTGGGTCAGTACTACACGTATAGCGCGACCAATGTCCGTTTGTCTGAACTAAGCTTCAGCTACGCTTTCCCTAAAAAATGGTTCAATAACAAAGTCGGTATTACCGCCGGTTTTGTGGCAAAAAATCTTTGGATGATATATTGTAAAGCTCCGTTTGATCCGGAATCTACGGCAAGCACGGGAACCTGGGGGCAGGGCATAGACAATTTCCGTCAGCCTAGCTACAGAAACATGGGCTTTTCCGTTAATCTGACTTTTTGATCTTCTTGAAAAAAGAGAACTTGTCCCGATAGGAGCTGTCAAAACTACTTCTGCCTCCTATCAATCGATGATCTCCCATATATTTTTTAACATCTTCTTCTGTAAAATTGCTATTCAAATCCATAAACATTTTTTGATAAGGGCTATATTTTATGATTGTTTTAGTATCATCTAATAAAATATCCTTATTAGATTTTACACTACATCCCCCTAATATTACTCCCATAACAAACAGTAATAAAATCATTTTTGCTTTCATTTTATTTCACCCTTCCTTGTTAAAACCACTCAAACATTTAATTATTAATTAAATACGTACGATATTTTAAATATAAAACCATATTAATGATCAAACCAACGCACATAAAAGTTATGGCACTTGAATAATGAAACATTGTCATAATTGAAAAATGATACATAACCAAATCAATTACAAGTAATCCAAATAAAAGAAAAGTATTTCTTTTAAGATCAATACATTCTTTAGAAATAACCTTTTTAATCATCATAAAAAAATAAACAAATATTATAAAATAAAACAAATAATGTATGACAACTGATAAATTATAAAGCAAGCCTACTTCCCCATAAATGGGATTTCCATCCGTTCCTATTGTAATCCAATGGGTAGAAATGTAATTATCAAAGTATTTAAATGCTAATAAACCTATTATTTCAAAAACATAGCTTAAATAAATAAGACAAACATCATATTGTTTCTTCATTTTCTTTTCCTCCATCCATAATATTATGAATCAAGGAAGCGCTTTCCTTACTTTCATTATACGTCTTTCTACCATTATGTCAATTATACTTTTATTATAATAGTATCTTGTTTATAATAATTCATATGTTATAATCAATTTGGGTGATAAAAGATGGCAAAATCTAACAGTTTCTTTAATATTGATATGCTTGTTTTAAGTTTGTTGAAAGTAAAGGATTGTTATGGATATGAATTAGTAAAATTAATTAAAGAAATTTCCAATGGCTCATTAGATATTAAAGAAGGTACTCTTTATCCTGTTGTACATAATTTATTAAAAAAAGAACATATTTCATGTCGAGATGAGATCGTTAATAAAAAAATCAGAGTTTATTATCATATTGAACCAATTGGAAAAGAATATTTAGAACAAACAATTATTGAATTTAGAAAGAATATGCAAGGTGTATTTGAAATCATTGCATATGGTGAAGGCAAAAAAGATGAGTAACGATATAAAAAAATATATAAAATACGTTAAAAAAATTATTCCAATCCATTCAAAAGATAAAAAAGAATTTATACAGTTATTAACACAAAAAATCAT
>ENA-OPNV01000542-OPNV01000542.1-human-gut-metagenome-genome-assembly--contig:-NODE-542-length-22283-cov-4.779017_pt1 | contig 22283 bp, 19 predicted proteins | sample MGYA00241542_ERZ501781 | MGnify/ENA primary metagenome ERZ501781 (study PRJEB25962, sample SAMEA2042609) | human gut metagenome | biome: human gut; feature: human-associated habitat; material: faeces...
GGCTCGCCCTTGCTGATCTGCAGGCAGAGCCAGAGTACCATCCAGCTCTTGCCGATCTTGGAGTCGCCGGCCATGACCGCCAGCCCGTCGGCAAGGATGCCGTCAATGAGCATCCTCGGGTGCGCCAGCGGCTTGTAGTACAGCGTCTCTGCATCAATCAGTTGAATCTTGTTCATGTTTTTCACCTTCTTTTTTTTAGCTGGTAAATTTTTTTGGTTTGCACCGTCCTTCCGATACGGTTTTTCTATGCCTGCCCCGGGACCTTTCGGCTGCCCCGCGGCGTCGCCGTGCTCGCTCTTTTGAGGTCGTCGCACGGTCATATCTCTTTCGGTGACGGTTATTCAGTTGTCGGTTGGTTATCACCTCCTTGGTGTGTGAGGGAAACGAATGCTCTTGAGGGACCCCTCCACTAGCTAGTAAGTTCAGGGGGATGTTTTTGGGGGTACCGGAGAAAACTTTTTCTCTCTCAAGTGGTAGATCACGAGAACGGTGAAAAATTAAGCCATGGAGAAAATTTTTCTTGTGATCGCCATTTTTCGATATATCCCCTCACTAAGGGATGAGTGGGAAGGGTCGATTTTATGGGTGTCGCCGGATAAATTTGTCCCTCAAGTGGTAGGTCATGGGAAAGCGAAAAATATAAGGCTTCGGAGAAAAACTTTTCTGTGGCATCAAAATTGATGCCATAGTCCGATTTGGCTTTTGGAGGCGGCATCAAAATTGATGCCACTCGACTAAAACCTGCTTTTGTTTTAGCTTTTGGCGCCAAAACGGAGCCAACTCCCGGTGCCCTCTCGCATCTGACGCCAAAACGGAGCCAATCTCTCGCAAAATCTCCTCCCACATCCCTACCGCAACCTTCGAGCCTCCAAAACGACATTGATTTTGAGATTTTTTGAAAATACTTTTTGAGCGTCGTCTTTGCTGGCAACGAGAGACTGTACTCAGCTCGCCCTTCTACCTCCGTACAGCAACATGAAGGGCAAAAAAACGACACGGATTTTCAAAAAATCTCTCTACTAAATTACCGAAGCCTGCACCCCTCAAAAAACGACATTTGTTTTTTGCTTTTCTTTTGAGGTGGTCTGCAGTAGCGGATTCTGGCGTGATTTTCTCAGCATTGTCCTCTATTCCTGTACCGCAACATCGAGCGGAAAATTTTCAACATCAACTTCAAAAATGCTGCGAATGCCACTCACTCTCTTACCGCAACATCGGAGGCCAATAAACGACATCAATTTTTGAAAGTTCCCAGAAAATTCACGAATTAGTGGGATTTCACGGCTCAAAGCGCAAAAAGAGCGCCTGCCTCTTTTCAGAAGCAGACGCTCTTTTTTGTATTCAGTTTTTACTTCATTAGCCGGAGCAGCAGCTCGTTGATGTCCTCCGTGGGCTTGCCGACGGCCAGCAGCTTGTTCCGAAAGGCTAGTATTGCGCTGGTCAGCAGCCGGCGCTCACCGGCGCAGAGCACCAGAACCCAATCTCTTTTCCTTCGCCCAAACATGGCCGCACCTCAGCAGTAGACCAGCTCAGAGAAGACGATCTCCTCTGCACGGCTGCGGATGGAGTTCATCCGTCCGACCCATTCCATCTGATCCGCAGCCTTCAGCTGCTCAGTAACGCCTTCGGCCTTCTTCATTTGCTCGACCAGCCGGTCAAACATGGCCTGTGCCGACTCGCCGATCTCTTCAAGATGCGGCTCCAAAGTACCCGTCAGCAGCATCCCTGTGTAGATCCCATCCATGTGCGTGCGCAGATACCGCCTCCGCGCCGCTGCAAATCTGTTTTCCATACCGTGCCTCCTTCATATACGCATTGTTTTTGGGTTCCCTTCGCCTATATGATAGCCCAGCGCAGCGCCGGAGTCCAATGTGCAATAATCGGATTTGCAGTCTTGACAACGGGATATATATTTTGTGCGGCCTATTGATTTGTGCGTTTTTGTGAGTATAATAGATATTGAAATGTGTGTATCATGAGATGCGCAACCAGTTGAATTATGTGTTTCCCGGCGCGTTGACTATGCTGAAAAGTGCGGAGGTGCGCAATGTTATATCGAAAAATCCAACCGTATATTGAAAGCTATCTGAAATCCGATTCTAATAAGGTCCTGATTGTCGACGGAGCCCGGCAGATCGGAAAGACATTTATCATCCGTTACGTCGGGCAGCAGCTCTTTGAGAACTATATTGAGCTGAACTTTGCGGAGGATTATAACGGCCCCCGGCTGTTTGAGCAGGTCCGCACGGTCAAGGACTTCTATTTCCAGGTCAGCACCATCGCCGGCGAGAAAATGGGAGAGAAGAAAAACACGCTGATTTTCCTTGATGAGATCCAGGCGTATCCGCACCTGCTGACCATGCTCAAGTTTTTGAAACAGGACGACAGGTACACCTATATTGCCAGCGGGTCGCTGCTCGGCGTGACCTTGAAAAAGACCACCTCGATCCCCATCGGGAGTATTGAGATCAAGCGCATGTTCCCTCTGGATTTTGAGGAGTTCCTGCTGGCAAACGGATTTAATTGGTTCGCCATCGATATGATGCATGAGAAGTTCCTTGCCGGCGAGAGCCTGGATGCAGCTATGCACGGGAAGGTGATGGACCTCTTCAAGAAATATCTGCTGATCGGTGGGCTGCCAGACGCCGTAAACTCCTTTATTGCAGACACCAATATTGTAAAGGTCAGGACGATTCATCGGGATATCCGCGCGTTCTATGCTGATGACGCGTCGAAGTACGAGGCGGACAACAGCAGGAAGTTGAAGATCCGCAGGATCTACGATATGATCCCCTCCAATCTGGAGAGCAAGAAGAAGCGGGTGGTCTTTCAGGATATCGAGGACAAGCGCGGCAAGCGTTTTTCCGACTATCAGGATGAGTTTGAATATCTGATTTCGGCGGGAATCGCCTTGGACGTCAACGCGATCACCACCCCCGTCTTTCCCCTTACGCAGTCCGTCGGTAAAAACCTGCTCAAGCTCTATTTGAACGACGTAGGCCTTTTGACGGACGTTTTGTACGGCAGCAATATACGTGCGATCCTGGACGATGAGACCGGAATCAATCTCGGCTCCGTGTATGAAAGCGTGGTGGCCCAGGAGCTGGCGGCCCATGGCTATAAGCTGTTTTATTACGATAACCGCAGCAAGGGCGAGGTGGATTACCTGATAGATGATTACGACAGCCTCTCCGCTGTCCCCATCGAGGTCAAGTCCGGCAAGGACTATACCGTCCACAGCGCGCTGAATACCTTCGTAAAGAACGATGACTATCACGTGAAAAAGGCCTATGTTCTGTCCAACGCCCGCGAGATCACGACGAACGGTAAGATCACCTATCTGCCGATCTATGATGTGATGTTCTTCGGGGAACAGGATAGGCAATAAAGAACAAAGCGTAAGCTGAGATTAAACGCTTTTGCTTTTTATCCCCATAGATCGCAAAAGAGGCCATAGAAGAAAAAAGAGGTGTAGAGATGGCGATTAGATCTTTTGAGTTAGAACCGACCAGAGAGAATTTACTGAACACTCTTACAAGAGATTTGCTAGAGCGCAATAAGAGCGTTTGGCAATTTGCTCGATTCTGCGATGCCCAAGAAGGCAAATGTTCAATCGCCATCGATGCAAAATGGGGGCAAGGAAAAACTTTTTTTGTCCGGCATGTTCAGATGCTGTTGGAGGCATTCAATGAGTTTTCTGATTCTGTCTCTGAGGAAGAGCGAGCAACGATAAAACGCGCTTTCTCAGGATACATAGGAAACGGAGAAAATGTAGTTGAACTGCAGCCTCAGGTATGTGTGTATTATGACGCATGGGCGAATGATAACGTCAACGATCCAATATTGTCCCTTGTTTACGAAATAATCAAGGGGGCAGTGCAGCATTACTCCTTTAAGAAAAGTGCAGACTGCATGAAAGCTGCTGCCACAATTTCCGACTTTTTTACCGGAAGAAATGCTGCTGACATTTTAGCTCTATCACGAGATAGAGACCTTTTGCCAGAATTGAAAAGTCAGAAAGAAATACATGAAACGGTAGCGGAATTCCTCGAATCACTCCTATATGAGCAAGGCAACAGACTGGTGGTGTTTATTGATGAGCTTGATAGATGTAAACCTTCATTTGCCGTACAGCTTCTGGAACGAATAAAGCACTATTTTGGAAACGATAGGATCACCTTCGTCTTTTCAGTAAATACAGATGAGTTGCAGCATGTCATAAAGAGTTACTATGGCGAAGGCTTCGATTCATGTAGATACTTAGACAGATTTTTTGACTATCGTATTGCCTTGCCTCCTGCAAGGATGATTCGCTATTATCAGGAGCTTGGCATAGAAGACGGGACAAATGTATTTGAAACAGTGTGCAAGGCTGTCATTGAGACGTATTCATTTGGCCTTAGAGAGATAGAAAAATACTATCGCATGGCAAAAGTAGCCGCATATAAACCAACACACAATGACGGTTTCTCTGGTTTTCCAGACGGAAATGCCATGAATTTTTCGCTGTGCATTATAGTTCCAATCATCATTGGACTGAGGATGGCTGACACCAAATTATATAATGATTTCATTTCAGGAAAGAATCCGCAGCCCCTTCTTGACGTAATAGGAACAACTGATATTGCGTGGGGAATTTGTTCTACTCTTCTCAACAGAAATGAGACCTATGCGGAGGCGCAGGACAATCAAATAACTGTCAGTCTTCCGGATAAGCTAGTTTTAGCATATACCGCTTTGTTTAATGACGGCAGCAGGACTGATTGGGGGCAAACGCGTATTGGAAATTGTTTGTTTAGCCAACGGACAAAGGACGCTACACTCCGGGTAACAAGCTTACTATCAGAGTATGCGAGCTATGAATGATGTAAGCTTTACGATGCCTTTTTGACTTTCATAGCAGAAAGACCCGTACTTTTATGGAGGATACCAACTATGCCAACTCTTGAATGGATCGGAAAAGATAAAGTGATCAATCACCACCAGCAGGTTCCTTACCGGGTGCTGGAGGAAAAATACACTTATAATGCTGAGAAGAGCGACAACATGATTATCCGCGGGGATAATCTGGAGGCGCTCAAGGCTTTGCTGCCCAAATATGAGGGCAGGATCAAGTGCATCTATATCGATCCTCCGTATAACACCGGCAACGAGGGGTGGGTCTACAACGACAACGTTAACGATCCCAAAATCAAAAAGTGGCTGGGTGAAGTTGTAGGCAGAGAAGGTGAAGATCTGAGCCGCCATGACAAGTGGCTGTGCATGATGTACCCGCGGCTGAAGCTGCTGCAGCGGCTGCTCTCCGATGATGGCGTGATTTTTATCAGCATTGATGATAATGAATGTGCAAATTTAAGACTTATATGCAACGAGATATTCGGATCAAACTGCTTCGTTACTGATGCAATCTGGCATTCAAGCGACAATAGCAACAACAACTCTCTCAGTTTTTCTGAAGACTATAACCATACTTTGATATACTCCAAAAAAGCTGGATGGAGGCCTAACTTTATTAACGATCCAAGTAAAAGACGCCATTTCAAGAACCCTGATAATGATCCACGTGGACCGTGGTTTGATGGAAATCCGGTAAACAATCCGGGATGGAGACCCAATCTTCAATTCAACATTACTGCACCAAATGGGAATGTTATTAAGCATCCCCAAAATGGATGGCGTTGGTCAATGGAAACTATTGAAGAAAAACTTAAAACTGGAGAATTGCGGTTCTCTGAAGATCAAACCCGTCTTATTAGAAGAACTTACTTATATGAACTTGGTGGCCTAACTCCGTCTAATCTTTGGTATGATTTGGAAACAACCGGACACACTCGCCGAGCAAAATACGATCTAAAAAAGATTTTTCCGGAAGTAAAGGTCACAGACTTATTTAGTACGCCAAAGCCGGCGCTGCTAATCGAATACATTTTGTAATTGGCAAGTGATACGGATTCAACTATTCTTGATTCCTTCGCCGGCTCAGGTACGACCGCTCATGCGGTTCTTAACATGAATAAGGCAGACGGTGGTCATCGCAGGTTCATCCTCGTGGAGATGATGGACTACGCCGACAATATCACCGCCGAGCGCGTTAAGCGCGTGATTGATGGCTATGGCAGCGGCAAGCAGATAGTTGAAGGCACCGGTGGAGACTTCACCTTCTATGATCTTGGACAAGCCCTGCTTCTGCCAGATGGTAATTTGAACGAGGAAGTCGATACGGCAAAAATCCGGGAATATATCTGGTACACGGAAACAAAAACACCGCTTGTGGAAGCGGCGTGTGAAAACCAGTATTATCTCGGAACCAACAATAACACGGGCTACTATTTCTTCTACGAAAAGGACCGTATCACCACGCTGGGATATGAGTTCCTTGCCACGATCAAGGAGAAATCGGAAGGATACCTCATCTACGCCGATCTCTGTACGATCCCGGACGAGGAATTGAAACGGCACAATATCACGTTCAAGAAGATACCTCGAGATATTGCGAAATTATAAGAATCATTAAGGAAGGAACAGCATGGCTTTTATAAGTAAAGATGTCGAACAAGAGTATAGCAGATTGGTAGATCTATACCCAGATATTGAGGGACTTCAACACCCATTGCTTAACATCTCTGACACACTAAGGGCCTATTTCTCTCTTGCAGATTATTTCTCAGATCCATCCTCGGAGTCGACAGAGAAAATGTTGGTTGGGCTGAGAAGTTCTCACCTTCTTTATTCTGCTCTATCTCGACAAAATGTGACTTTTGGTGGAAAAACAAAATACACTGATCCGATAGATATATGCAGTACGCTATTTTTTGGGATGGTAAAAAACCATTCATTCAGCGATGGAAATAAGCGAACAGCGCTTCTTTCGCTCCTGTATCAGCTGAATCTATATGGCTTTTATCCAAACTGCTCTGTTAACAATTATGAGCGGCTGGTTATTGCAGTGGCTGCTAACAAATTGCCTGAAACATTTCGTGGCGCGTGGAAGAAGTTCAAAAAATTCGATGATCCAGAGATTAAAGCAATTTCTTTTTTGCTGCGGAAGATGACAAAACGAAAAGATCATTCTTATCACTTAAAAATCACAGCAAGAGATTTGGTTCAATCTTTAGAGAACTACGGTGTGAAATGCGATACAGAAAATGGAAAGCTCCATTTTCAACGCACTATTCCCGGCGGGTGGTTCAGAAAAGAGAAGAAGTTGAACTATGCAATAATGTTTGGGGGATGGACGCGAAGTGTAGGCGCTCAAACAGCCAGAGATGTTTTAACAAACTTGGAGTTGTATGATCAATTTCCGGACTATCAGTCGTTTATTGATGGTCAGGAACCGTATTATACGCTGATTCAGGATTTTGAAGGGCCACTTCGAAGATTAAAGGATGAGTAATTATGGAACTGAAAACTTATCAAAAGAATGTCATCGGCGACTTATCGCGCTTCCTTGCTCTGTTGACTGAAAATGGTTCTGCTTCAAAAGCATATAACGCCTTGTGGACAGAAAAGAATGTCAATGTTGACGTAAACGGCTTGCCGTATTACCATAACAATCTATAGGGCGGCGTGCCGGACGTTTGCTTTAAGGTGCCTACTGGTGGCGGCAAGACTTTTATCGCAGCCAGTTCAATTAAGGCGATCTATGACGCCATGCCAACGGTAACAGCGAAAGCAGTCGTATGGCTGGTTCCTTCCGATGCCATTTTGACCCAGACCTATGCGGCACTGAGCAATCCTCACCATCCGTACCGGCAGAAAATCGACGTGGATTTTGGCGGAGCTGTCGAGGTGTATTCCAAGACCCAGCTTCTGAACGGACAGAATTTTAACCCAACCTCGGTGACTGAGCAGCTTTCGATTTTTGTGCTCAGCTATGATTCTTTCCGTACAAGCAAGAAAGAAGGCCGGAAAGCTTATCAAGAGAACGGAAATCTTGCCACATTCCCGAAGCTGATGCAGGACAAGTCTATGCTTTTGCCCGACACGGATGAAACAGCTTTGATTCAGGTGATTCGTTCCCTCAACCCGGTCGTGATTGTTGACGAGAGCCATCATGCCACCTCTGCCCTGAGCGTGGAAATGCTGGAGAACTTCAATCCTTGCTTTGTTCTTGATCTCACAGCTACACCGAAGAAGAACAGCAATATTATCTCTTTCGTCGATGCGGCGCAGCTCAAAAAAGCGAATATGGTCAAGCTGCCGGTCATCGTGTATAACCGCAAATCCCAGGATGACGTGTATGCCGATGCAATCAGTATTCGTCGCAAGCTGGAAATCCAAGCGCAGAATGAGCAGAAGACCACCGGGCGATATATCCGGCCTATCGTACTGTTTCAGGCTCAGCCGAGAGTCGGTGCGGAAAGCACAACCTACGATAAGATCAAGGCTACGTTGGTCGAAGCCGGTATTCCCAAAGAAGAAATCGCCATCAAGACCGGCGATAAGGACGAACTGAAAAACATTGACCTGCTCTCGCCTGATTGCCCTATTCGCTACATCATCACGGTCAATGCTCTCAAGGAAGGCTGGGACTGTCCGTTTGCCTATGTTTTGGCGACAGTGGCAAATCGTACGTCTTCTGTCGATGTGGAGCAGATTCTGGGGCGCGTCCTTCGGTTGCCGTACACACAGAAGAATGCGAGCAATGTCCTGAATATTTCGTACGTAATCACTTCTTCGGCTGATTTTGGCAAGACGCTTGACCGAGTGGTCAGCGGGCTGAATAATGCAGGTTTCACGGACAAGGATTATCGCGCGAAAGATGTGGAAGCCGAACAGGAAAAGCCGACACTTCCTGAACCAGTTCAAATGGTGATGCAACCTCAAGAAGAACCAGAGGTTCCGGAGGTCAATACAAGCGATCTGCGATACAGAATCGAACAGGCTATGCAGCAGGACGATACGACTCCGACGGAAACGATTGAGTCGGACGAGCTTCTTTCAGCTGCCTTGGCGCAGAACGAGGAATACGAAGAGAAGGTAAACACGTCCACGGAAACTGCCATCGACCTTGCCCCAACGGAGGTGAGAGACAAGATGAACTCCTTCAGAATCAATGATGCTTTTGTTGAGGAAGCTTCTGCTTTGCGTTTCCCACAGTTCATGATGGAAGTGGGACCAAGCTTCTTCTCTGATAACGAATTCATCCCGTTGAAGCTGGAGCATTTAGAGGATGGTTTTACTCTCAGGGATAAAGATGTTCGCATCGATTTCAGCACAGTTGACGCTGAAATGGCACGTGTTGATACGGATGATTCCGCAAATGCTGTTCCGAAGGTCTGGCAGATCAAAGGCACGGATAGCACCTACTATAAGGAATGGTTCAACGCCCAACCGTCCAATATCCGTTTGGCACATTGTAAGGGCTTGATCCAAAGCCGTATTTCCAAGATGAACTGCGTCAATGACAAGGAACTTCGGGACTATATTGATCGTATCGTAGAAACGATGACTGAAGATCAGCTCAGCGATATGGAGCAGTCTACATATCCCTATATCATTAAGGTTGAGAAGAAGGTAAAGGATCTTTTGGCTGCCCATAGATCAAACGTTTTCGATCTATGGCTTGAGCAGGGGAAGATTACCTGCAAGCCCAATTACGCGCTCAGTCCGGTTATCTCACCCACGAACTTCTTCTCCACCTATCCGAAATCGCTGTATTCCAGCGAAGAAGATGTAAACGAATACGAGCGGAAGATGGTCTGGGCACTGTCGTCCATGGACAACATCAAGTGGTGGCACCGAAACATTTCGCGTCTCGGCTTCCAGATCAACGGCGCGATTCACGCTTACCCTGATATTATCGCTATGACGACAAGTGGCAAGATTCTGATGATCGAGACAAAGGGCGACCACCTTGATAACGATGAATCCAAGGCCAAGGCAAAGATCGGACATCAGTGGGACAATCTCGCCGGTCCGATGTATCGGTATTTCATGGTTTTCCAGAGCAAGATACTGGATTGGCCCGGTGCGTACTCTTATGATCGGTTTATGGAGATTGTAAAAGGACTGTGAGAAAAGAAACTGTTTTAGGAACAAGAAGAGTGTCACTGGAGGGGAATTATGGATAAAACAGGCGTAATCTACATACTGACCAACCCGTCCTTCCCGGAATATGTGAAGATCGGGTACGCGGACGATATCGACAAGCGGCTGCAACAGCTCAACCGGAGCGAGTGCATTCCCTTTGCCTTCCGCGTCTATGCGACCTATGAGGTCAATTCCCGGCTTTCTGATCTGAAGATCCACAGCATCATCGACAAGCTGAATCCCAACCTGCGTTCCATTGAGAACTTCAACGGGAAACAGCGCGTCCGTGAGTTCTACGCCATGTCGCCGGAGGACGCCTATTCCATTCTGGAGGCCATCGCAGAGATCCACGGCTGCGCGGATAAGCTGAAACGGATCGCCATGGACGAGGCTCAGAAGCAGGCGGAGGAAACCGCCCAGGAGATCGAGGAAGAACACAAAGAACGACTCTCTCCGTTTACATTCTCAAAGTGCAACATTCATGCCGGAGAATATATCTCTTGGGGCGATGACCCGGATTTGAAGCTCAAGGTTCTGGATGATAAGACCGTTGAATACAAAGGCAAGCCGTTCTCCTTTTCCGGACTTGCTGCGCTGCTTCTGGGAAAAAGCAGCAGTGCCGGCGTCGCCGGCCCCCGCTATTTCAAATACAAGGGCGAATGGCTGAACGACATCCGGCACCGGCTATAAGGATAATTATTTGCGAGGATCATACGTGAGAGCGCCGGCATTATCGAAGAGAAATCCTTCCGCACACGGAACACAAATACAGTTCTTGCAGTCTACGACTCCCGCACCCTAGCCCACGAGTCAATTAACAAATAGGCGCTCGTGCCAGAGAACTTAAAAAAGTAATTTGCCACGAAAGGAAGAAAGATATGGCAACCATTGTATCAATAAAGCAGAAGATTGAACAATTAGATGCTGGAAGTTTCCAGGTCCTTTGTGATGCCTATCTTTCAAGAGAGGGTTATCCCAACCCTGTGTCACTTGGCACTAAAGCAGGAACTCAAAAGACGACTCAAGGCACGCCTGATACGTATTTCTGTTTGGCAAATGGAAAATATGTCTTAGCAGAATATACAACACAACGGCCTGGCCTAGCTGGGAAGATCCGCTCTGATTTAGAAAAATGCTTTGATTCACAATTATCCGGTATCAATAACGACGACATCACTGAAATAATCTATTGTCATACTTCTTCTGGCATTGATGCGGGGGCTGATAAATCGCTGAAGCGCTACTGCCAAGATAAGGGTGTACAGTTAACTATGATCGGCATAGATAAACTTGCCGAAGATATTAGTCGCAAGTATCCGATCCTGGCAAAAGAACATCTCGGCCTAAGTGTTGATACTGAACAGATTCAGGATCCTTTAGACTTTGTGAGGCAATACGATGCCAGCGCATTAGCCGCTCCCTTAAATACTAACTTTCTATTCAGAGAGAATGAGATTGTAAGATTACAGAAAGCTTTTGATGAAAATAATGTAGTAATTCTTTCTGGTGCTGCGGGGACAGGAAAAACGAGGCTGGCGCTAGAGTTTGCAGAGAGGTTTCAGAAAGAGCATACTGCTGTAAAAATATGTGTCATACACAATCATGGCCTCCCGATTTACGACGACTTAAAACAGCATTTTGAGTGTCCGGGGGACTACTTTGTCATTGTTGATGATGCAAACCAGCTGTCTCAATTAGATCTGATAATTGAATATGTTAATAAGAAAGATAACGGATACAATGTTAGGATTCTCGCAACCGTGCGTAACTATGCGCTCCAAAAGGTAAAAGCAGATATTGCGGGTATCGTTCATTATTCCGAGGTTACCCTTGATTCGCTTTCGGACGATGAGATCAAGTCTCTCGTAAAGGACTATTTGGGAATTATTAACCGAGATTATCTAAATAGAATTGCAACTATTGCAGAGGGAAATGCAAGGATAGCTCTTATTGCAGGAAAAGTAGCGGTTGATGCGAATGGACTACAGTCAATAAGTGATGTAACCGGGCTATATGAAGAGTATTATGGAAAAGCACTTAAGGAGGCTAATTTAGACGGCGATCTGCAACTTCAGATTACGGCTGGAGTAATTGCTTTCCTTGGATCAATTCACCTCGATCACATTGAGCCTGTATTGAACTTATTGGTTGGATATAATATCGATATATCTGTATTTAAGAGTTGTGCATATAAACTGCATGAAATGGAACTGGTCGATATATGCAGAGATAAGGCTGTTGCTATTTCAGATCAGTGTTTTGCCAACTATATTCTGAAGCATGTGTTTGTTGATAAAAAAACGATCAGCCTTGCCCAGATGCTTGACACATGTTTTCAGACATATCGTAAGAGGACAATTCAGACTGTAAATACTTTGCTTGGCGTGTTTCAAAGTCAAGATGTATATGATTTCACAATTCACGAAATAAAAGTTGTATGGAAAAAGCGGAAATCCGAATCGTTCAACAAGTATTGGGATTGGGTTAAAGCATTCTATCAGGTAGATCAGGTTGAAACGTTGTTACTCATCAAAGAGCGGATTGATAACACGGAAAAAGTTGAATTATCAGTTGATGAAATCGATGTCAACGAGGGAAAAAACTATCAAAGTGTCGACGATGAACTTATCGTTATACTGGGAGGCTTTGCAGATACTCATAACATTGAGTCTGCACTTGACTTGTTTTTTGATTACTATTTGAAGAGACCGGATCTTTATATTCAGTTTTATCATGCCACAAATCTTTATTTTGGAATAAAACCATCTTCATTGCAAAAGGGATTCTACACACAAATTCAGTTAATTCAGCACTTTATTAACTATTCAGATAATTGGAATAATCCATTTATCCGTATTCTGTTTTTTGAAACAGCAAAAAACCTTCTACAAGTCTATTTTTCTCCGGCTGAAGCCGGAAGGCGGGGGGATAGTTTTGTCATTTATCATTTCTCACTGCCTACAACAGAGCAAGCCGTTATGTATCGCAAACTAATATGGGAACAATTGTTGGCGATTCAGGGTACGATAGATAGCAAAGAGTCCATCCGAGCATTATTGCAGGACTATGCTCGCTCTGTAGAAGAAAGCAGTTTTGGGTTAATTAAGGAAGATGCTCCTTATATTTGTGAGTTGTTTCAAAGTGTTTTTTCTCCCGAAAGTGTTACTGATTGTATTCTGGCTGAACATGTAAATTCGATCTTAAGTGTAGTGGGATATACCGCTGCAGAAATTGAAGTTTTTCTGAAGAGCCGAAAACTAAGTATCTACCACATATTAATTGGGCCAAGATGGGAAAATTTTAAGAGTCTTGACAGACATGAAAACGAGCACAAACGGGTAATTACTGATTATTTTACGCAGGCGGAGAACACTTTAGATGCGTTTAATGAACTATTTGAAGTGTACAGGGAATATATTGCGTGTGATACTCAGCGCCTCTATGATATTGGAAAAGGGCTTATGGAGGGCATTAAGTACCTATCACGTGATAGTTTAGTTTTCTCAAACGTTGTAAAAAGGATAATTGAGTCAGGAATAATCGAAGGGATTGATGTACACTATATTATCTCGACATTGTTCACTTTACTGTCCCCTGAGGAAGTAAAAACAATTATTCATAATGCGCCTTCAGAAACAGTAGATTTCTGGCTCTTTGCCTATTATTGTGAAATTCCTTCAGAAGCCATTGATGCTGCAAAAGTTGAAGAACTGTATGCGTATTTAAAATGTGATTATGATCGAGAGATTCACACTGCGGGATATAGATCCCTGAAATTCCTGGAAAGGTATGAATCAGTCGAGTCTGACATTATAATAAATGCAGCAAGATTGATTTTTGCAAAAAAGGATTACTCACCTTTTATTGTAAATATCTATTTTTCTTTGATCTTCAATAGACACCATTGTGAACCAAAGAGTGTTATCCAAAAGTTTGCGAAGGATCTCCAGTTGCTGGAAGAAATATACTTATTTGAGAGTGTACACGACCGGCTTGCAGACGCTGATGGAGCGTTTCTAAAAGAATTATGTTGCTGCAGAAAAGCGTTCGCAAAGGATTACATTGATACTTTACTAAAGGACAACCATCATCGGTTGCATGACGATAATGAAAAGCTTCATGCATTATTTGAATGCCCTGATTTCATCGATATAATAGACTTGCTGGTTGACGGGTGTTCTCAAACTTCGTTCCCGCTATTTGACTATCCACCAGTGATGAAAACATTTATATTTGTGCCTGATAACATAAAGCACAAAAGTGATGCGTGGATTAAGCATTATATCTCAAAATACAATACCGACTATGAAAAGATGGAGAGTCTCTTTAGTGTTCTTTCAGAACTCTGTGATGATAGGAAGAAAGACTACATCAGCTACTTGATGACTGTCAATGCTGATCCCGAACTATTCAGGAGAATACCTCTCTGCCCAACTTCATATTCGTGGTCTGGTAGTGCAGTTCCGCTATACTCCAAGTGGGCCGATTATCTAAAGGGCCTTTTGCCGCTCTTTTCGGGGATTCAGTTTTTGCAACACCAAAAAGTTGTCAATGACGAGATTGAACATCTCTCAAAAATGATAGAGAGAGCTGAAATTGAAGATTTATTACAAGGGTAGTCAAAACCTCCGGCTTAGCCGGAGGTTTTGATCTATTTGCCATTAATAATTTTCAAGCGGGGTGTCATCGCTCAGAAATGTATCCATCATAAACCGTGCGCCGAGACGGAAGCCGGTGATGAAGGTGTCCAGCTCGGATTCGCCCATGAACTCGGCGTAGGCGTTGCAGAAGCGGAGGAACAGCGCCTTGTTTTCGCCGGCGAGCTGCTCGGTGAGCTTTTCCTCCAGATCGTTCAGAGAGTCGGACGCCTTTTTCGCAGGGAGTTTAGGGCGATAGCCGCGATCCTGCGGATCGATGTTGCCGTAGTACAGCTCCTCGATGATACTTCCCCTCATTGTCCGTCACTCCATTTCTGCAGTTCCCAGAGCCGGTCAATGTGGCGGCGGGACTTGCGGAGGGTCGCGTTGTGCTCGTCCGTGGAGAGCCAGTCGATCAGATAGCACTTCGGGATCATGTACTTGTGCTGCAGCGCCAGGGCGCGGAGCTTTCCGAAGCGAATCCACTCGCAGACCGTGTGGCGGTTGTAGCCGGTGAAATCCACGACGGCGGCCACGTCGATCACGTCCGGGTAGGAGGCGAGCTTGCTTTCATAGTAACGCCGAGTCTTCTGCGGATCGCCAGGGAAAGGGGGCTGAATGCGGATCTTGTAGGGCTTCACGTCCTCGTTTCCGTATTTGTACCAGCTGGTGGGTACGATGTACCGGCTGGGGTTGACCTCCCGGTTGATCATAAAGTCGATGACATCGCGTTTCTTGATGGCGTAGCAGCGGGTTTTCTTCCCGGTGCAGACATGGGGGATTAGATTGAACTGCAGCAGATAGTGCGCCGTCCGCTTGCTGATATGGCAGACCTTGCGCAGCTGCTCCTTGTTCATAATCTCTGGGTATTGGGCGAGTTCCTTTGCATCGTATGTCATGACGAAGCTCCTTTCCATTTTTTGGTCCGAAAGGGCGCTTCATCGGCGCTGTCGGGGTCTCTGTTTTCTTGCCTGACTTCTTGCAAACGCGCAAGAACGGCGACTTTTTACGCAAGAACGCGGTTTTATTTGAACTCCGGGCTGGTTCAAATCAGCTCTGGCCGAAACGGGTCGGAACGTCCGCAACCCCTTGCGGCGCCTGGTTTTTCGCCTCTTGACGAAGCGGCCTGAAACGACCTACCCCAGACGTAAATCTGCCAAAGTCTTACAAGACTCGAAATCAGTTGAACCGCAAGGTTCCGTGGGTTCGAATCCCACCCGCTCCGCCATCAAAAGGGTACGAAAAAGATGTACCCGGCAGAAAGCCCGATTTTATCGGGCTTTTTTGTTGCCCAAAGGCCGTTTTTCGAAGTTTCAAAATCGTAGATGAAAAAACGGCGTTTTCCCTTTGAAGATAGATACGAACCCAAGTAACAACCGAATATAGAACAAGGACGGCAGATAGTCACAGACGCTACCTGCCGATTTTTGTTGCCCTCGGAGCCAATCGTTTTGAAAAGAAACGGTTGGCTCTTTTTTTATTTCACAGACAAGGAGCAAGACAATGATCTTTTCAGATTCACCCCAGCAAAGAGCGTTGGAACGGATGATGACAGCCGTTCCAAGATTTCGGCCCAAAGGAGGCGGCATAATGATGCTTCACCATTTCGAGTACACGGCAGAGATGTGCGACTGCCGGTACTGCCCATATTACCGCGGAAAAAGAAAATGCACAGCCAGCCAATGCCCCTGCATCGAGGAACGGATCGTCGCCGGAGCAGCAAGCCGAGCCGAGGTCATGGCTGAGACAATGAGAGACATCCACAACGGCGCCTTTCGCAGACGGCTTAATCAATTCATCAAAGAAAGAGAGGAACTCCATATGAACTTCAGAAACGAAAAACACAGACTGGCCTCCTCTTGACGCTCAACGAGCAGAACACATTGGCAGACGCCAATCTGCTGGCTTTCATGGTAGACAACGCCAAAGAAGATTTCCGCTCCAAGCTCGAACAGAAGCTGCTTCACAATCAATACGGCTCCATGCAGGAGGTCACGGATGATATCAAGAAAATGCTCTATGAATCAGGACCGGTTAAGGCGGTGTTCTACTGCCCCCTCGTCGGAGAGGTGACAGATGACGAGGGCTTCAGTTCTCCCGTCGACGGTCGTTTCCTCAAGAGCTACGATGGGCAATGTTGCCCTCTGTTCAGAGCGGAACGAGGACTTGCTTTACAAGCTGTTCGGCAAGAATGCGGAATTGCTCATCGACCATGCGTGGGGCTGGGAGCCTACGACCATTGAAGCGATCAAGGCATACCGTCCCAGCTCCAACAGCCTCAGTTCCGGTCAGGTATTGCACTGTCCCTATGAGCCGCAGAAGGCGAAGCTGGTTGTCCGGGAAATGACGGACTTGCTTGTGCTGGACTTGGTGGACAAGGGGCTTGTCACCGATCAGATGGTTCTCACAGTTGGCTACGACATTGAGAACCTGACCGATCCTGCACGACGGGCAAAGTATCACGGCGCGGTGGAGAAAGACCCCTACGCCTGCCCCTCGTCGTCGCAAACTCCATATCGCTCGCTTTCCGTGCAAGCACGAAAAGTCCGCTCATTTCGTTGCTCCTCCTCTCCCAAAAAAGTCAGCCGACTTTTCGGGGACCCCTTGGTCCGCGGCGTTGCCGTGCTCGCTCTTTTGAGGTCGTCGCACAGTCATATCTGTCTCGGTAACGGCTATTCAGTTGTCCAGGTACATATCCTCATAATGTGAGGAATGAGAGAGGAGCATTTTTAGGGACCTGCCGAAAAATTCTTTCTCCATGTCCCTTGCTGACTTTTCTTCCCTCAAGTGGTAGATCACGAGAAAGGCCGAAAATTAAGCCGCTCGAAAAAATATTTATCCCCCTCACTTGGTAGGCAGCGAGAAGGCCAAAAAATTAACCCCCTTGAAAAATTCTTTTGTTTTGGCTCCAAATTGGAGCCATTTTCCTATGCAGGACTGCTCGTGGCTCCGAAATGGAGCCATTTTTCGTCTATGGCATCAAAATTGATGCCATGTCCATTCCGGATTTCATCGGTGTGGCTGCAAAATTGATGCCATAAAAATAAGCGCCTGCCTCTTTTCAGAAGCAGACGCTCATTTCTCGTATTCAGTTTTTACCGCAGCAGCCGGATCAGCAGCTCATTGATATCCTCGGTGGGCTTGCCGCTTGCTACCAGCTTGTTCCGAAAGGACAGCAGGGCCTTTACCAGCAGCCGCCGCTCGCCGGCGCAGAGTGCTAACACTCGATTTCTTCTATGCTTGAACATCACCGCACCTCAGCGATAAACCAGCTCAGAAAGGACAACTTCCTCCGCTCGGCTGCAGATGCTGTTCATCCGTCCCACCCATTCCATTTGATTTTTGGCCTTCAGCCGCTCAGTGACACCCTCAGCGTCCTTCATCTGCTCGACCAGCCGATAGAACATTTCTTGTGCTGTGTCACCGATTTCCTTGAGATGCTCGTCCAGCTTGCCGGTCAGCAGCATCCCCGTGTAGATGCCGTCCCTGTGCTCACGCAGATACCGCCTGCGCATTTCTGTAAATCTGTTGTACATATTCTTCCTCCTTCACGCTCGCCGTATGGGTTTTCTATCATCATCCACATAATAGCGCAACCCGAAGGAAAAGCCCAATGTGCGAAAAACAGATTTGCAGATTTGACCATTTTACAATTCGGTTTGCAAGCCAAATTCGCTCCATTCACCCGCTTAGAGTGAATGGAGCGAATTTTCGGCGAATATTCCCCCCATCTGATAAGGCCCTGTGATAAAAAAGCAAGAAGTTCATTCTTGAAAGCATGAAATTATCCTCTGCTTTCCTCGTAAATCCGTAATAATCCTTGATAAATCCGCCTTGCTGTGATATACTTAAGTTGTATAATTATAGCTATCGGAAACCACCTGAAAGTGAGGATACTCCCATGGAACCGACCATCGAACGCTGGTACTCAATGAAAGAGATTTGCGAATACCTCGGCGTCAGCCGTGATACGGTACTCGCCTGGATAGAGAAAAGAAATATGCCCGCTGCGAAAATAGGCCGCCTTTGGAAATTCAAGGTCAGCGAAGTAGACGCCTGGATGAAGTCCGGTGTGGCGGCGGATAAGTAATCTGGATTGGGTGATGAGCTATGGGCTTTATAGATTCGTATAAGCATCTCGAAAAGCTGTGTGGCGATATGTTGCAAACTCAGCACGGTGTCTTCGCTTATATAGCTGAGATGGAAAGTACCCCAAATGGTTCATATCGGGTGCAAGGCTGGGTCGAAGATCTCAAGTGCCTTAAGCATTACCGTTGGGTCAGAAATCAAATTGTACACGACCCGAATAGCAGCGAAGAAAATATGTGCGACCTCAGCGACGCACAATGGATTGACAATTTTTATGATAGGATTATGAAGCAAGGTGATCCTCTTGTTATGTATCAAAAGGCGACAAAACCTCGGCCTGTCGCAAAGCCAAAACCGCTCCGCCAATCGCCGCAGGCACAATATACATATTCCGTACAGCCGGTTTATTCAAAAAAGAAAGCGAAGAAAGCCACCGGATGGGTTGTGTTATTGATTATTACAGTGCTTGTCGGACTGTTTTTTGTGCTTAAATACCTTGTATATTAATCAGGAGATGCACGATGGCACTGGAAAATAAATTGGGGCTGACAAGCTCCGCCGATCTTGCCCGTGAAGAAGAACGCATCAGCAAGAAAAAGGCGGTAGAACTGTTCGAAAACGGTGTGCTGGACACCCTGCCGGCGGGCAAATTCTCGACTTTGCAGGCGATTCACAAATATCTGTTTGAAGATATTTACGACTTTGCCGGAAAGCTGCGCACGGTGAATCTGGCAAAGGGTAATTTCCGCTTTGCGCCGCTGATCTATCTGGAGGCGGCACTGGCCAACATCGACAGGATGCCGCAGTCCACTTTTGACGAGATCATCGAAAAATATGTGGAAATGAATATTGCCCACCCCTTTTGGGAGGGCAATGGGCGCAGCACCCGCATCTGGCTCGACCATATCCTAAGAACAGAAATCGGCAAGGTCGTGGACTGGAGCAAGGTGGATAAAGAGGATTATCTCCTTGCAATGGAGCGCAGCCCCATCAAGGATGTGGAGATCAAGGTGCTGCTGAAGGCGGCGCTGTCCGACGAGATAAACAGCTGGGAAGTCTATTTGAGTGGCATCGACCAAAGCTATTATTACGAGGGGTACACGACCTTCAAGGCGGAAGTTTTGAGCAAGGAATGAGGTGCAGATATGCCCGATCAGAATTGGCAATTTGAACTGGAAGAATATATCAAGCAGGGTGAACCCGACCGAGCTGAAAAAAGCGAGGCGTGGCAGACCGCCATCGGCTTGCAGGCGGTGGACGGGCTGAATACCTCTGCCTATCTGCTGGATACGGCCAAGGACCACATCGAGGGCAAAATCACTATCGATGAAGCCCAACAGCGCATCCATAGCTATTATGAGCAGCGCACCACCCGCACCGAAATCGAGAACGGAACGAAAGAAGCGGACATTGTCTCTGCCAGAATCACAAAGTTGTTGGGCGAAAAAGCCTTCCAATTCTCGCCTGCCGAGTGGCTCTCCATCCACCGCAGATTGTTTGAAGGCGTGTTCCGTCACGCGGGACAGGTTCGACAGTACAACATCACCAAGAAAGAATGGGTACTGGACGGCGACACCGTGATCTATGCGGACTGGAACAGTATCAAGGATACGCTGGATTACGATTTTGCCACTGAAAAACAGTTCTCCTATGAGGGTTTGTCCATAGATGCGGCGGTGAAGCATCTGGCGAAATTCGCCTCCGACATTTGGCAAATCCATCCCTTCGGTGAAGGAAACACCCGTGCCACCGCCGTCTTTATGATCAAATATATGAAAACTTTCGGCTTTCGCGTGAACAACGACGCCTTTGAAAAGAATTCGTGGTATTTCCGCAACGCCTTAGTCAGAGCGAACTATACGAATCTGCAAAAGGGTGTTCACGCCACCACAAAGTTCTTGGAGATGTTTTTCAGCAATCTTCTTTTAGGCACGGAGCACGAGCTGAAAAACCGCTATATGCACATTGATTATGTGGAGGGCGATAAGTCCCAAAGTATCAATCCCAAAGTTCAAAAGTATCAATTTGATACTTTTGTTTGACAGTCTGATGCAGGAGTATTTCGGCTAAATTTTAATAAACCATAATGGATGCAGGATGTTGGTACACTACAAAGAACGAGGTGTACCATCATGGAGGAAAGACTTGTAAACATTATGAATGAGATGGCTGAGTATCTGAACATATCTCAGCTGAAGAAGCTTCAGGAAGTGCTACTGAAGCAGCTTTCGGACAAAGCTCCGCAAAAGGAACCGGCAGCGAACTCCGATTATTTGAAACTGTTCCTGGATGCCAAGAAAATAGAGGGATGCTCAGATCGAACAATTAAATATTATCGGGGAACGATTGAACACCTGCTGGCGCATATCTCTACTCCGGTGAGGAAAATCACCACAGATGAGGTGCGCAGTTACCTTGTTGATTATCAGCAAATCAACAACTGCAGCAAGATGACTGTTGATAATGTTCGCCGTAATATTTCCAGCTTTTTCTCGTGGTTGGAAGAAGAGGATTACATACTGAAAAGCCCCATGCGGCGCATCCATAAAATCAAGACCAAAACCGTGGTCAAAGAAGTGATTTCTGATGAAACCATTGAACTGATGCGGGATCACTGTACCCATATCCAAGATGTGGCAATCATTGATATGCTCTATTCCACCGGAATCCGTGTAGGAGAGCTGGTAAACCTTAACATTTCCGACGTAAATCTCAATCAGCGGGAATGTATTGTTTACGGCAAAGGCGACAAGGAGCGTCGGGTATATTTTGATGCAATCAGAATATAGGATAGCCCTGTGCTGCGTATTGAACGCGACACAGGGCTTTTTTCGTTTCTGGCAGTTTTGGGCGGCATAATTCGATATTCTGTACACAGGACGAACCTTTGCGTTTCACGGAATCTGACGATATGTAGCCAAACCACAAAAGGCCACACGAAACCGTGCACCGGTTGCATGATACCGTAAATCGTGGAATGGTGCAGTCCATATACGCAGATGGCAGATACTTCACGAATCCAACAAGTGTTGGTTTTAGTGCCTGATTTCAAGCCTTTTCTGCCCGAAAATCTCCATGAATCCGGTATGGATATTGGTTTTACCGTTGGCGGAAAACCTGGCATTGGCAAAACCGTCAATGGGATTGCCGTCATCGGAAATGCCGACACAATTAAATATCATCTAAGCAATTACGAAAGAATCATATACTGTCCTGATATATCCATCAGCTTCTCAGTTTCACCGTGTTTGTCAATTTTCTTCTTGACATTTGTCCCGCAGGCTATACACGCCGGACAGCAGAGGATCCGACTCCCTGCTCCATCCTGTATTTGGCCACCGTCCGCCGGGCCAGATGGATGCCCTCCTGCTCCAGCAGCGCACACAACGCCTGGTCGCTAAGGGGATGGGCTGGGTCCTCCTGCCGGAGATGGATCAGCAGTCTCTGCTTTGCTGCCTGGCGGGATATCCCCTGGGGCCCCACAGGCCGGCTGAGGAAATACCGTAGCGGATAGGTTCCCGGCGG
>ENA-OPNV01000543-OPNV01000543.1-human-gut-metagenome-genome-assembly--contig:-NODE-543-length-22180-cov-2.358011_pt1 | contig 22180 bp, 21 predicted proteins | sample MGYA00241542_ERZ501781 | MGnify/ENA primary metagenome ERZ501781 (study PRJEB25962, sample SAMEA2042609) | human gut metagenome | biome: human gut; feature: human-associated habitat; material: faeces...
TAGCGATTCATCGTATGCGTCTGCGTACAACGGTTCCCGGCTCGCCTTCAGAGGCGAAATCGAGGTTGCGGAGAGCGTGGCAGCGTACAAATTGTTGAAGTCGATAGCGTAAAGCGGGAGCGAAGCGACTAAAGCGGAAAACGTCTAGCTTTGTGCGGATTTGTGCGGGCCTACCGCAAGGCACAAATCCGGGCGAAGCCCGGCGAAAATATAACTCTCTTAATCCTTTGTCAAGATGAATAAATTGTTAATTTTGTGGTCCGAAAGGTGGATTCCCCCATAGACTCGTGTGGTCTTTCGGTCGAACAACAACGCGAACACGAACGGTGGTGTTGCGTATGCGAATTGCGGTAACGATTCATCGTATGCGTCTGCGAACAACGGTTCCCGGCTCGGAAACAATTTAGAAGAAATTTGGACGTTAGTGCCTGAAGAAATTAATCGGCGTACGATAACGAGTACGAGTTACTCATCATTGAGCCGAGGGGGATGAGCCACAGTAACAGCAGTCGTAAGACTGGAAAACTGAAACATATATCGTCGGGTAGAGTTTGGTAGGTTTCCTGTTTAGGATTCTCGAAGAAGTTAGGCCCGGAAAATTGAAGGCAAAAATTATGCGCAGAGAAGGCAATATTATTGAGGAGATAATAACTCCTGAAAATATGGAAGAGTCTTTCTGGACAGTGTTGCGAGGTCGGAAACGTAAACGCAGCCGTTCGGGTAGAGCTCTTATTGCGCATAAAAAAGAAGTCATTGCGGAATTGACAGAAAGGATTCGTAATGGCAGTTTTAAAGCATGTAAGTTCTTTGAAAAGGAAGTCGAAGAAGGAGGAAAAATGCGTCATATCCAAATTTTTTCCTTAAAAGAACGGGTTGGAGTGCACGCAATTATGAAAGTTGTAGACGAACATTTGCGAGGTCGTTTTATCCGTACTACGGCGGCATCAATAAAAGGACGCGGTACGCATGACCTTCTGTGTTATGTGCGTGATTCGATAGCGAATGATGCACAAGGTACAGAGCTTTGTTACACTTTTGATATTCGTAAATTTTATGAGAATGTTGATCATGATTTTATGAAATACTGTGTAACAAGAGTGTTCAAGGACAATACTCTGATTCAGCTGCTTTCCGGGTTTGTGGATGTGATGCAAAAGGGAATAAGCATAGGATTAAGAAGTTCACAGGGGCTTGGTAATTTGTTGCTGTCAATCTTTATCGATCATGTATTGAAAGACAGGGAAGCCGTGAAACACTATTTTCGTTATTGTGATGACGGGCGTATTCTTAGTGGATGTAAAAAAGAACTTTGGAAGCTGCGTGATATTGTGTGTAAGCAAGCCGCTAAGATAAATCTTGTGATTAAAAAGATTGAGAGAGTATTTCCAATCAAACAGGGTATTGATTTTTTGGGTTATGTTATTTATCCGGACCATACCCGTGTGCGTAAGCGTAATAAACAGAATTTTGCACGTAAGATGCATAAAGTGAAAAGCCGTAAACGTCGAAAAGAATTAATCGCCTCTTTTTATGGACTTGTGAAACATGCTGATTGCAGAAACTTATTTCGTAAATTAACAGGAAAAAGTATGAAGAAATTTAGTGAAATGGGGATTGTATACACCCCGGCTGATGGGAAGAAACGTTTCCCCGGTCAAACTGTATCGTTGAAGACGCTCATTAATTTGGAAGTTGAGATTCACGATTATGAATCGGATATAACGACAAAGGAGGGAGAGGGTAGATATCTTGTATCTCTAAAAGTAAAGAAAACAGGTGAGTGGAAGAAATTCTTCACTAATTCAGAGGAGATGAAAGCTATTCTGAATCAGATTAGTGATGTTGAAGATGGTTTTCCTTTTGAAACCATTATAGAATCTGAAACATTTGACGGGAATAAAGTCAAATATAAATTTACTTGATATGAAACGAGTTGAAGGAAGTTCCGGTATATCGCTATTAGAGTGCGTTAATCCGGTAAAGGATAAATGGCGTGTCCGATGGGATGTGCAACATAACGAACAGGATGATTCTGTATCTTATATGGAAGAAGAATTTCCCTATAAACCTGACGGTGAAGAAATCAGGAAAATGGTTATAGACTGGTATAATCAGGAGATTAATAATGAAATAATATCGGGATTTACCTATAATGGCATACCTGTATGGTTATCACAGGAAAACCAGTTCAATTATAAATCAGCCTATGATCTTGCAGTGCAGACAGACGGTACTTCTTTACCAGTGAGATTCAAATTTGGAACAGATGATGAACCTGTCTACTATGAATTTAATACCTTGGAAAATCTGACGGACTTTTATACTAAGGAAATGGTTTTTGTTCAACGCACATTAGCTGCTGGTTGGAAAAAGAAAGATGCTGTTGATCTAAGTTTATATCAATAAGTCTCTTCTTAATAGATAGATGTAAGGTAGTCGGTTTTCGGCTACCTTTTTTGTTTTCTATAAAATTGCCCCGTTTTGTAAGTTGTTAATAAATAGCTTATTAAAAGGAAATGGCTTTCCAAGATTTTTCACTTTTGACAAACCGGTTACTATACTCAATACATTTGTCTCATACAGAATATTTTATTAACAATTAAATGCTATGAGTATGGGTATAAAAGTATTGTATGATTGGATTTTGCAATCTAACCGGCCTGCACATGTTAAGGCAGGGATGTTCGTTTTTCTTATGATGTTCGCTTTCTGTTTCCTTCTGTTGAGTATTACTTTCTGCAAATCAGCTATTGTCTCCTTAGTGACAACTATTATTGCTGCATTGGTAGTTGAGTATATTCAAAGGAAATGTGGTTTTGTTTTTGATTGGCTTGATGTATTGGCTACCGTCTTATTGCCAGGACTGATTACTGTGTTTTCAACTATAGCTTCAATTTTATAAAATAGGATTATGAGATGGTTGTATGAGCTATTTAATGTAGACCAGATACGAATAATTTTCGTTTCAATGTTTAGCTCTCTTCTTGCTTATTTAACACCGACTAAAGGTTTCCTTATAGCATTAGTTATAATGTTTGGGTTTAATATTTGGTGTGGAATGAGGGCTGATGGTGTTTCGATTATACGTTGTAAAAACTTCAAATGGGGTAAATTTAAAAATGCCTTGGTTGAACTTGTTCTCTATCTTATAATCATTGAGGTGATTTTTTCCTTTATGACCTTGATAGGAGACGGTGAGAACTCATTATTAGTAATCAAGACTATTACGTATGTATTCTCTTATGTGTATCTTCAGAATGCGTTCAAAAATTTGATTATTGCTTATCCTAAAAACAAGGGATTCCGTATTATCTATCATGTGATACGCTTTGAGTTTAAACGGGCCACACCTGCACATGTGCAAGGGATTATCGACAGAATTGAAGGAGAATTAGACAAGGAGGAAAAGATATGAAAACTATTGATTCAATTATCATCCATTGTTCAGCAACGAAAGCTGGACAGGACATACGTGCAAAGGATATTGACCTGATGCACAAACAAAGAGGGTTCAGCCAAATTGGTTATAACTTTGTGATAGACTTAGATGGTACCGTAGAAAATGGTCGGTCATTATCCATTGACGGAGCGCATTGTAACACAAAAGGCTTTTCCGGTATTAGTTATAATAAACACAGTATCGGTATCTGCTACATCGGTGGGCTTGATGTGAACGGAAAGGCAAAGGACACCCGGACGGATGCACAAAAAAACGCATTGCGTGATCTTGTAGCAAAACTCTGTAAGGAGTATCCTATCATTGAATTGTTAGGGCACCGGGATACATCGCCTGATCTTGATGGTAGTGGAGAGGTAGAACCGGTTGAATATATCAAAGCGTGTCCTTGTTTTGATGTAAGGAGTGAATTTAGTAACTTTTTACGTAATGTCGTTGTAAAGCCATGAAAGATTTAGCTAAGATGTGCCTAACGGCTATAATTAGCCTGCTGGCTGTAATAGTCTGTTGTCTTGTATGTTCTTCTTGCCAGGCGTCTCGGAACATTGAGACTCAAAAGCAGATTGACTACTCTGATGATTTTAATCGCATTCAAAGTGTTATTCAATCACTGCGAGCGGATGTTAGTAAGCAAACGAAGATAACAAATGACCGGCTAAGTAATTTAAAGTTGGAAAATAAAACTGTTTATTTGTCTGCTCCTGATTCTGTCGGAAAACAACACGTAGTGAAGGAAAGTACTACTACTGCATCCAAACAAGAACAGGAAAGAACAGAAGTTGATGAAACAGTATCTGTTACCCTACAACATCTCTCTAACATGTTAGATACATTGAGTAATAAGGTTGATGCTATATTAAATCAGAAGGAAAATATAGTAGAACTTTCGTGGTGGGATTTGCATAAAGATAATGTGTATTGCTGTATTATAGGTTTGTTAATTGTAAGTTGGCTGTGGGATAAATTGAAAAAGAAATATCCATTTTATTGAAAATACATTTTTCAGATAAAATTATATAGCAAAGAATACAATATTTGGGAAATAATATATATATTTGTTGCTGTATAAACAAGTGCTTTCGTGCCGGAATACAAAGAAAATGTGTTCCGGCATATTTTTTGCTCGGAATACAAATGTTTAATTTTAAAAATTATTCGTATGGAACATGACAATTACAGGATTACTGGCTTTGGAGCGATAAGCCAAGAAGATGCCAGGGAACTTGAAAGGCAGCAAGCCGAGTTACTTAAAGATGAGTTGAAATCTTTATCTTCTTCGGATGATAAACAAAGAATTTCAGCTATAAAAGAAAGATTAAAAGCTATTCAAAAATTAGCTGAAAACTATTAGTTAGAATGTGGCCCCGTATTTTTAGAACGGGGCTTTTCTAAATTTTAGTTATATTTTGTGATTTAGTAAAATCTCACTATTTATTGTAATGAATTAATATAATTACTATGGAAGATTGGAAAAAAACAGATGATGAAGATTTAGATGAAGAAGATATTTTATTAAGGAATAAATGTCGAAAAATGAGTGATGATGAATTGAACAGTATTGTTCCTGTTTGGGCAACTGATGTTCGTAAAATGGAACTACCTGTTAATCATCCTATGTATTCAAATAGGATTTTTATGCAATGTAATGTTGATAAATTAATAAAGAACTCAACCAATTTATATGATGTGGTTTTTAATAAAAAATTTGATGGATTTTGGCACGATGAGTCTAGATTTGCCCATACTATAGAGAGATGGTTGAAGAAAGAATGTGTTGATCCACCTATGTGGGACATATCACAAAATAACTCTTTCGTTATTTCTGATGGGAGACATCGTACTGTGCTGGCCCAATATATTGGTGTGAAAGATATTATTGTTTCTATTCCTATATGTCTAAAGGAAGATGCACAGGAATTACTTGATGCTAATGAACTGATAGAGAAGTAAAATAGTAATGAGAGGTAGCCGAAGCTACCTCTTTGTTTGTAATCCCACCAATCAACAGCACACAAATCAACAAATTTCCAGAAGGATTACATAGGGTATTACTATTGACGAATGAAAAAGTTCGATGAGGATATAAAAAAAGTGAGGGGAACCACCCCCTCACCAAGTCAAACCAAAATAATCCGAATTATGTCCGTATTATCTTGATGCTGCAAAGTTACTATTTTATTTCAGATTATCAAGTATCTCACGTATCGCTTTATCAGCATGCTTTTTCATGATTGATACATAATTGAAGATTGGACGATCTTCTTTCATTGACTGACCGATACAGTATTCGAGGGTGCTAAGAGGTATTCCAAGATCGTATCCATGTTGAACGAATGATTTGCGAGCTGAATATAATGTTAAATTGTGAGTAACGCCTGCTACTGTTTTCAGAACTTTCATTTTCCGGGTGAGTGTATTATAACAGGATACATAGGTTTTATACTTCCCAAATACGAGCTTTCCAGTATTCTTATTCATATATTTCTTGATGAGAGGTTTTGCTTCATCAGGAATCGCAAACGAAGTCAACCGGTCACCATCTTTGGTGTTCCTTGTCTTGATTCTGATGTAATCTACAATATTTGTCCGGAAGTCATAAGCCAGCATATCAACTAAGTTCATTCCGGCCAGATAATAAGTAAGCATGAAGATGTCGCGTACTACTGATACGTTATATTGGTTAGGCACCATATCTCTGATAATCTTTAGCTGTTCAACTGTGATATACGTGTCTCTTTTCTTTGCTGAAGGAATGGAAGCTGTGACAAATGGATCTACCTTATATTCTACGTATCTCATCTTGATTGCATAGTTTATTATTACTTTCAATGGTGTAATATAGATTTTGATTGAGGTGGGTGAGAGCTTGCTCTTTCTTAAATGCGTTAGATAGTTATTAATTCGGATTGGTGTTATGTGCTCCATTAGTGCACCTGGACCGGTAAACCGAATAAAATGTTTAGCGGCCAACTTGTATAGCTTATGCGTTTTTTCTCTATCATCCTCATCTATCTGTGAGAGGAATTCTTCAACTATATCCTCAAATTTGCGGTGTTGTTCACCGTTAATTGGACTGGTTATTATTTTGACTAATTGTGTACAAGTAAGTGAATCTGCGTATTCTATACTTTCACAGCGTTCGTAATAAGTATCATAGATTCTTTTAAGTTTTGCATTTAGTAGTTCTTTATCTGAACGTTTTACAATTTTGCCATTTTTGAACTCATTGAGTGAGTCTATAACTATACTGGTCGGGATGTAACGTGTGTCCCAGTTGTGAGACACAGCAATTCTTATTTTATGTTGGCCGTTTGCCAAAACTTTAGTTGGTACGATTGTGATAAATAGATTAGCCATGTTTAAATTCTATTTAATTAGTATATATTGCCGCGGCACGGTTACGGCAATGTAAATAGCGTCAAAAGTGACGTTTTAACTCTTAATGATCAATACTAATTAAGAAAGAAAAGGTTCGATTAGGATTTGTAAATTGCTGTATATCAATTATAAAAATGGCTTCCTTGTTCGTCCGCCGACGAGGGAGCTATCAACACAAAAACTAAACTAGACTTAACTAAACTATTCTATTCTTGGAATTTCACAATCCCTTTTCTGTTCGGTGCAAATGTACGCATAAATCATATTCTGACAAACTATAATCGACAAAATTCTCTTTTTTACCGATAAAACAGCTAAACATTAGCTCCTCTCGTCGAGGAAAGTTTGGAAGACCTGCTTGTAGCTGTCGCTGATAGGGATATAGGTCTTGTCGAATACAATACGGCCACGGTCAATCACACGTATTTTATCTTTTTGTACAATGAACGAACGGTGTACACGTATAAAGCGGCTGGACGGCAGAAGTTCTTCCATAGCTTTCATACTCATCAATGAAAGAATAGGTTTGGGAGCGTCTTCTGTATAAATTTTAATATAATCTTTCAGTCCTTCGATATACATAATTTTCTTCAAGTCTACTTGTACCAGTTTGTAGTCACTTTTTACAAAAATGCTGTCTATTTCTTCCGGTTTCTGAACCAGTTCGAACCATTGAAGTGCCTTATTGGCAGCTTGCAGGAAATCGACATACGAAATAGGTTTCAGCAGATAATCGAGCGCATTGACACGGTAGCCGTCAATGGCATACTGACCGAAGGCGGTGGTAAACACAATACGGGTACGAGAATCCACCATTTTAGAAAACTCCAGTCCGTTAAGCTCCGGCATTTGAATATCCAGGAAAAGAAGATCGACTTCCTCATCCGGCAACTCTTTCATGGCCTGAACCGCACTGGAATATTTCCCGGCTAGTTGCAGAAACGGAGTCTTGTTCACGTAACTCTCCAACAGACCGAGAGCCAGAGGCTCATCATCAACGATTGCACAACGTAACATCATAATTCTCTATATCTATTGTTTAATACTTAACGTTTTATTCTCAAATCCTGATACTCAGTCGAGATTCGTACACTTCTCCCTCCTTCGAAATGCCTTTCGACCAGGTGTAATCCCCTGGATAAAGTATCTCCAGCCGTCGGCTGACTTGTTCCAATCCCACGCCTGAACCACTCTTGTCCTCCATTGTCTTAGGATGATTACTGTTACGGATCTCACAAATTACCTCTTTGTTGCTTTCCGAGATACGAATGCTGATGAAACTCGTTTCGGTGGGGGAGATGCCATGTTTGAAAGCGTTCTCAATCAAGGAAATGAAGATAAGTGGGGCAATAAGTGTCTGGCTGTCCGGCTGGATATCGAATTGAGTAGTCATTTTTACGTTCGACGATAATCGGATACGCATCAGTTCAATGTAATTGCGGATGAAGTCCACTTCCTTGCAGAGAGGGACATACGTCTGCTGATTGTCGTACAGAACATAACGGAGTAATTTACTCAATTCCTGTACCGCCTGTTGTGCCTTGTCCGAGTCGAACGCAATCAGTGCATAAATATTGTTCAGGGTGTTCAGCAGGAAGTGCGGATTCAGCTGATTGCGCAGATTTTTCAGTTCGGCTTCCGCACGGCTTTTTTCTGCTTCCTTACGGGCAGCTTCGTTCTGTGTCCAACGGGCACTCATGCGGATAGCGGCACTTAGCCCGATAGTAAAGACAAGGCTCAGCATATCTCTAAGGAAAAACAGCCAGCCCGGAGGCATACCCGCCCGTTTGGGTTTCGGAGCAAATGACGGGTCGAATGTCAGGCTCTGCCAGAGATGAAGTAAAACTCCAATGGCACATAATAGGATGATGTTGTAAACAACATATCTCTTAGCCTGATTCTGAAAAAGGTAGCGGGGAACCAGCAGGAAATAATTGGCGTAGAACACGATCATAAAAGAAAGTGGTACGGCGGCATGGCGTACGTAAGCCCACCAGTTGATGTTTCCGTTCCCACGTTCGACGAAAAAGAACGGGAAACCGAACATAATCCCCCAGCCGATAATGTGTATCAGTATCTCCAGGGGACGACGTGCGGATGTAAAGGTTTGTTTCATAAAGACAAAGATAGTTTTTTATTCGTATCTGATTGCCTCAATCGGATCTAAATCTGCAGCTTTTTTTGCAGGATACCAACCGAAGAAGACTCCGGTGACGGTACAGACAGCGAAAGAAAGGAAAACGCTCCACGGCTGAATATAGATAGGCCAGTGGGCCCCGCTTTTCACTATCCAACTGGCTCCGCAGCCGATAATGACTCCGATGATACCTCCGGTGATACTGATCATGATCGCTTCGATAAGAAATTGGCTCAGAATATCGACGCCTCGTGCTCCGACGGACATACGCAGACCGATTTCACGGGTACGTTCCGTGACGGATACATACATGATATTCATGATTCCGATACCGCCCACTACCAATGAAATGCCGGCGATACAGGCAAGCAGGGTTGTCATCAAGTCGGTGGTAGAGTTCAGCATTGTACTCAATTCCTGTTGGGTACGGATCGTGAAGTCATCGTCGTCCGAGGCTTTTAGCTTATGATTGCGGCGAAGAATTTCGGTGATTTCCTCCGTGGCATAGTCCGTCATATCTTCAGTGAGGGCAGAAGCAAAGACGCCTTGCAGGTAAGTGACGGCGAGCAGGCGTTTCATCACTGTGGTGTAAGGCGCAAGCACGACGGCGTCCTGATCCTGTCCCATAGAGTTGTAACCTTTCGATTTGAGCACACCTACCACGCGAAGCGGTATTTTGCTGAAACGGATAATCTTTCCCACGGGATCACTACCGTCCGGGAAAAGGTTATCTACGATTGTCTTTCCGATAACGCATACTTTGGCGGAGCTTTGTATATCGGCTTCGGTAAACATCTCTCCATTTTCGACAGTGAGCTGACGGATGTCGAGATATTCTGTTCCTACTCCGTTGACGGAGGCAGGGTAGTTATTGTTTCCGGCGATGAGCTGTCCGGACGAAGATACGTTGGGACTAATGGCAGACAGGAAATTTGTCTCATCGCGTAAGGCTTCGTAGTCTGCTAGTTTCAAGGTCTGCATCGCGGAGGGATCTTGCCGGACACCTCCACGCATATCGGCTCCCGGGTGAATCATTATCATGTTCGAGCCCATTTCGGATATCTGCTGCTGGATACTTTTCTTCGAGCCTTGTCCAATGGCAAGCATCGTGATGACGGATGCGACACCGATAATGATGCCGAGCATGGTAAGGAAAGCGCGTAGCTTGTTGTTCGCCAACGCCCGGAGAGCTATTTTAAATAAATTGGTTCCATTCATGTTTAAAAGCTTATAACTTTAATTAGTCTTCCTCATTTTTCGGCAATGCAGCCAGCGCTTCGGCGGCAGACAGAATCTTCGTATTGACCGTATCTTCCGTTATATGACCGTCGCGCAACCGTATATTCCGGCTACTGTATTGTGCGATTTCGGGATTATGCGTTACGAATATAATTGTACGTCCTTCCGCGTGAAGTTTCTGAAACAGGACAAGTATCTCAAAAGAGGTACGGGTGTCGAGATTTCCGGTGGCTTCGTCGGCAAGGATAACGGCAGGATTGTTCACCAGTGCGCGGGCGATGGCAACACGTTGCATCTGTCCGCCGGACATTTGGTTCGACTTATGTTCGAGACGGTCGCCCAGTCCCACCGCTTGTAGAGACTCGATAGCACGGCGGCGACGTTCGGAGGCACTGACGCGGAGTTGTACATCAGCGGCAACTCTACGTTTTCTACTGCCGTTGTTTTGGGGAGGAGGTTGTAGCTCTGGAACACAAAACCGATTTTCCGGTTTCTGAGTACCGCCCGTTGAGGTTTGCTCATTGTGCGGACGGAGATTCCGTCGAGCAGATACTCTCCGCTGGTTGGGGTATCCAGGCAGCCCAATGTGTTGAGCAGCGTGGATTTTCCCGAACCGGAAGTTCCCATGATAGTAACAAACTCTCCTTCGTTGATAGTGAAAGAAACGCCTCGTAACGCATGGACAGTTTCTTCTCCTACCTGAAAGTCACGTTTGATATTTTGAAGTTCAATTACTTTTTTCATCTTTTATTCTTTATTTCTCATTTGCAAAATGCCTGCTGGTTTTCAGAATCGATTTTGCATACTTCTCGGATTTGCGCAAAGTTTATTTTAGCCTGTTTTAATGTGAGTTCGATATAACAGTTATCATCCGCATGGTTTCCCTTCCGGGAAGGAGGGGAAACCAAAGGGCGGGGTGGTAGGTGCGGGCATTTGCTTTTAATCGTAAGGCAGTATATTTCATATACCTATATATTCACCTACCACCTCCCCCTACGGGTACTCCTCCTTCCCGAAGGAGGAGAGTTGTGAACAGTATAGACTTATATCGAACTCACATTATTTTAATTTTAGGAAATCAGCTCTATCCTCTTAGACTGATTTCTTAAAATGGATTCATTTTTTCTTTTTGCTTCCCGGAGGGCCCGGCATGAACGGACTTCTTTCTCCGCCTTCCTGACCTGTCGGGGCTTCCATGCTTTCGCCCGGTATGCCACCTATGGTAGCTTCTGTCACTACTCTTGTTCCTTCGGCGACACCGCTGATGATCTCTGTGGAGATTCCGTTTGTAATTCCTATTTCTACCGGATGAGCAGTGAATGTGGTGCCTTCGCGTGTCCAGACTTTATGTTCGCTTTCGCAATCCTTCACAATATCGTTTTTACCGATCAGAGGTTCTTCCGGTGTAAAGCGCAAAGCCTTGTTAGGAACAGACAGTACATCTTTCTTGTCGAGAATATAGATTGTGATATTGGCAGTCAGACGTGGTTTCAGTTTCAGGTCCGGATTATGGGCGGAGATTACCACCTCATAAGTAACCACCGTGCTGGTGCTGGAACTTGTACTGCTGGTACTGCTCGCATCTCCCAGGCGAATCTGTGTCACTACTCCTTCGAATGTGTCGTTCGGATAAGCGTCTACCGTGAAGCTGGCACGTTGACCTTCTTCGATACCGCCTATATCAGCTTCGTCCACGTCGGCCACTACCTGCATCTTTGTCAAGTCCGCAGCAATGGTGAACAAGGTCGGAGTTTCGAATCCGGAAGCAACAGTCTGTCCGGCTTCCACATCACGGCTGATAACTACACCGTCAATCGGTGAGGTAATCGTGGCGTAGGACAGGTTACGCTCTGCTTTTGCCAGAGAGGCTTTGCTGCTGTCGTAGTTACTTTTGGCTTTCTGGTAGTTATAGAGGGCCTGTTCGTAGTCCGTATCACTGATTAATGATTTCTCGTGCAGACCTTTGCTGCGTTGGAAGTTCTTTTCCTGATATTCGTATTCGGCTTTCGCACCGTCATAGGTTGCTTTCTGTGAAGCCAGTTCGCTTTGCAGGGTGACGCGGTCCATTTCGGCTATCAACTGTCCTTTGGTTACTACCGAGTTATAGTCCACATAGATTTTGTCGATGATACCGGATACCTGTGTACCGACTTCTACTTCCGTTACCGGTTCGATCGTTCCGGTAGCAGTCACCGAATTTGAGATATCGCCTTTGCTGACAGTAGTGGTGGCATACGTAACCTTGTGTTTGGCGGGTGAACCTGCAAAGAACCAGATTCCTGCTCCCACAACCACAACGACTGCCACAGCGATTAGAATAATCTTTTTCGTTTTCATTCGTTTATTATGCTTTTACTTATTTATAATGCTGATATTCGATTTCTTACAAAGCTAGTTTGTCGCCTTGATAGAACTTCAACAACTGTGTATTCAGTATTGCCATATATTTGGCTTGAAGCTGTTCTTGCTGTGCTTGCAGCAAGTTGCTCTTTTCAGTGAGAAGTTCTACTGTATTTTTCATTCCCAGATTGAATTGCTCGCTAATCAGGTTGTAGCTGATTTGCGTACTTTTCAGTTTCTCGTTGGCTGCTGCATAGCGTTGCTGTGCACTGTTGGCGTCGAGCCAAAGTCCTTCAATCGTTTTGTATAAGGCTTTCTGTTCGTCGAGCAATGACAGCATACTCGTTTCATATTGCAACTTGGCTTTCTGTACGGCACTCTTTGTCTGTCGATTATTGAAAATAGGCACGCTGACAGACAATCCGATAGAATTGTTCCAGCCATTCTTTACTTGTTCGCCGAAAGTGAAATCACTACCACTGGTATGATTCGTTCCGATTCCCGCGCTGAGGCTGACGGTAGGAAGGTAGCCGGACTTGGCAATGTCGATTCCCAATTCGGAAGCGTTCACATTGAGTTTGCTCGCTTCGATTTCGGGACGAAGGGCAAGGGCACTCACATACACATCTCTTTTGGCGGGCAACGGAGACAGTACATTCTCGTCGGACAGAGCGGGGAGATAGATGTTCATTTCATTCTCCCCGTCGAGTTCGAGCAGTTGTTTCAGTTGTAATTTGTAATCTTGCAGAGTGGCTTGCGCTGTGACAAGTTGGTAACGGTCGGTACTGACCTGCGCTTCCAATTGTGCGAAATCGCTTTTGGCAATGCTTCCGGCATTCAGAAGTTCCTGACCGCGGTCGCGCTGTGCAATGGAGACTTGCAGCGTATTTTCATTTACTCTGACAGACTCTGCTGCATAAAGTATCTGAATATATATTTGTGCAATAGACTCCTGAATACTGTTCTCCGAAGTCGCTACATCCAGTTCGGCTACCTGATTGTTCAGTTTCTCCTGTTGGATTGTCTTCAACCGTTTACTACCATTATAAAGAGTCCACGAGGCATTTAGTCCGTAGTTTCCATTGTAACTGGTTTTACTGTTGGTACTGATAATCTCACTGCCACTGACTCTGCTACTTGATTCCTGATACGGCCGGTTCACAACCTGCTGGCTGGTAGAGAAGGAGAGGCTGGGGAACAAGGCGGCCTTGGCTGTCTTCACATCAATCTGCGTGCTTGCCGCAGTAACCCGATTTTTACGAATCGTAATATTCTGCTCAAGGGCATAGTCGATACACGATTGCAAGTCCCATTGAGCGGGAAGCTTTGTTTCGTTCAGTGTATCGACTTGCAGAGAAGAATTTTGGGCAGATATGCCGGGCAGCATACCTGCACCCAAAAATGCTATCACTGTCAATCTTCTTACGTTTATCATATTCATTCTTCTATTAATTAACCGGAAACGAAGGTACGTACATATTATAATAGCAGCAAAAGTGATAGACGGATTGCGGAATTTCGCCGTTAAATGATTTTTTTCTGTCGATAGGCAGGTTTTTTTAGAAAAACACGACAAATTCTGCAACAATTCAAGGGATTTGTTTGTTTTAATTATAAAAATTGTATATTTGTACTCATTACAAATCTTGACGTAGAAATATGAAGAATACACTACTTTCCGTCTGGAACTTCTACCTGGAAGGCTTTCGAAGTATGACTTTGGGGCGTACTCTGTGGATTATTATCCTTTTGAAATTATTCATCATGTTCTTTATTCTGAAGTTGTTCTTCTTCCCCGACTTTCTTGGCGACCACCCTACGGATGCCGACAAGGGAACGTATGTGGGAAATGAGCTGATACAGCGTGCACTTCCGGAGAAAACCACTGATTTTTAACTCTTAAACTACATAAGATTATGATTGAAAGTATTGACACCTCGCTGATCGATTGGTCGAGAGCCCAATTTGCGATGACAGCTATGTACCACTGGATTTTTGTTCCCCTTACGCTCGGACTGGCGGTGGTAATGGGAATAATGGAGACGCTGTATTATAAAACAGGCAATGAATTCTGGAAACGGACAGCCAAATTTTGGATGAAACTTTTCGGTATTAACTTTGCCATTGGTGTGGCAACCGGTTTGATTTTGGAATTTGAATTTGGTACGAATTGGAGTAATTATTCGTGGTTCGTAGGCGATATCTTCGGTGCGCCGTTGGCTATTGAAGGGATTTTGGCCTTCTTCATGGAAGCTACGTTTATAGCGGTGATGTTCTTCGGCTGGGAGAAAGTGAGTAAGCGTTTTCATTTGGCTTCTACCTGGCTGACAGGTCTGGGAGCTACAATTTCCGCCTGGTGGATTCTTGTTGCCAATGCTTGGATGCAACATCCGGTGGGTATGGAGTTCAATCCTGATACGGTTCGTAATGAAATGGTGGACTTTTGGGCGGTGGCTACTTCGCCTGTGGCCGTCAATAAATTCTTTCATACGGTGTTGTCCGGCTGGGTGCTGGGTGGCGTGTTTGTAGTAGGCATTGGTTGCTGGTATTTGTTGAAGAAGCGCAATCGTGAGTTTGCACTTGCCAGCATAAAGATTGGTGCTATCTTCGGATTGGTGGCATCACTGCTTTCCGTTTGGACAGGAGACGGCTCCGGTTATCAGATTGCGCAGACGCAGCCGATGAAACTTGCCGCTGTGGAAGGATTGTATGAGGGTGGTACGAATGTGGGTTTGGTAGGAATCGGCATGCTGAATCCCGAAAAGAAGACTTATAATGACGGAAAAGAACCTTTCCTGTTCCGTATTGAGATACCGAGTATGCTTTCTTTCCTTGCCGAGCGTGACGCCAATGCTTATGTTCCGGGAATTACGAATATTATCGAAGGTGGCTATCAACAGAAAGACGGTACGATTGCTCTTTCGGCTGCCGAAAAGATTGAACGGGGTAAAACGGCTATCGGTGCGCTGGCTGCTTACCGTGCTGCGAAGAGTGCCGGGAACGAGGAGGATGCGCAAGTGGCATACAAAGTGTTGCAGGAGAATATTCCTTATTTCGGATACGGATATATTAAGGATGTGAATCAGTTGGTTCCGAATGTTCCTCTGAACTTTTATGCCTTCCGTATCATGGTGATTCTGGGTGGATATTTCATTCTGTTCTTTATTGTTGTACTGTTCTTTATCTATAAAAAGGATTTAAGCAAAATGCGCTGGATGCATTGGGTGGCTTTACTGACGATTCCTCTGGCTTACATTGCCGGACAAGCCGGTTGGGTGGTTGCCGAATGTGGCCGTCAACCGTGGGCTATCCGGGATCTGCTTCCTACATCGGCGGCTATCTCCAAGTTGGATGTCGGTTCTGTTCAGACTACTTTCTTTATCTTCCTGTTTTTATTTACCGTAATGCTGATTGCGGAAATAGGAATCATGATAAGGGCTATCAAGAAGGGGCCGGAGGTTTAATACCTGGAATCTGATATCAGAGCGTCATACATAATACTTAAAACTTAATACTTAAAATATATGTATATATTTCTACAACAATATTGGTGGCTGATCGTTTCCTTGCTGGGAGCCATACTTGTGTTCTTATTGTTTGTGCAAGGAGGTAATTCGTTATTGTTCTGTCTGGGCAAGACGGAAGAACATCGCAAGATGTTGGTAAATTCTACCGGTCGCAAATGGGAGTTTACGTTTACTACATTGGTAACGTTCGGAGGTGCTTTCTTTGCTTCATTTCCTTTATTTTATAGTACCAGTTTCGGCGGAGCTTATTGGCTTTGGATGATTATTCTTTTCAGTTTTGTGTTGCAGGCTGTCAGCTATGAATTTCAGAGTAAGGCAGGCAATCTGTTAGGTAAAAAGACATACCGGACGTTTTTGGTGATTAACGGGGTAGTGGGGCCTTTGTTGCTTGGCGGGGCAGTTGCTACCTTTTTCACCGGTTCTGATTTTTATATCAATAAGGCGAATATGACGGATACCATTATGCCGGTTATCAGTCATTGGGGCAATGGGTGGCATGGACTTGATGCATTGACCAATATCTGGAATGTGATTCTGGGGCTGGCTGTATTTTTCCTCGCTCGTGTGTTGGGCGCACTTTATTTCATTAATAATATAGATGATAAAGAATTGACCGATAAATGCCGTCGTGCCGTACTGAATAATACGGTTTTATTCTTATTATTCTTTCTGGCTTTCGTCATCCGTACATTGGTATCCGACGGTTTTGCCGTAAATCCTGATACGCAGGAGGTTTATATGCAGCCATTCAAGTACTTTACTAACTTTATCGAAATGCCGGTTGTATTAATCCTTTTCCTTATCGGAGTGGTATTGGTTCTCTTTGGAATTGGAAAGACGGTTCTTAAAAAGACTTTTGATAAGGGAATCTGGTTTACGGGCATTGGCACTGTGCTGACGGTTTTATCCCTGTTATTGGTAGCCGGATACAACAATACTGCTTATTATCCGTCTTATACGGATTTGCAAAGTTCATTGACTCTGGCCAATAGCTGTTCCAGCGAATTTACGCTTAAAACAATGGCGTATGTTTCTATTCTTGTTCCGTTCGTTCTTGCCTATATATTCTATGCATGGCGCAGCATCGACCGTCATAAGATTACAGAGAAAGAAATGGATGAGGGAGGGCATTCTTACTAAATGATACGGGTCGGACGTTGATAATGAATCAGGAACGATAATTTTGATTAAAACGATAAACGGTGAACAAGCCTGCGATAGATGCGTAACTTGTTCACCGTTCATTTTTATCGTTCTCCGTCGTTTTATTTATTCACAACGTTTTCCGGTGTTCCGGCAATGTATGCTTGGAGGTTACTGATCGCCATATTCATCAGGCGTTCGCGAGCTTCGGTTGTAGCCCATGCGATATGCGGGGTGATGTAGCAGTTCTTTGCAGTCAGTAACGGATTGTCGGCACGAGGAGGTTCGGTAGAAAGCACGTCTACTCCGGCAGCATAAATCTTCCCGCTGTTCAGTGCGTCTGCCAAGTCTTGTTCGTTGATGAGCGGACCGCGGCCTGTATTGATAAGAATAGCGTTTGGCTTCATCATAGCGAGACGGCGGGCGTTCACCAATTCGTGAGTTTCCGGGGTAAGCGGGCAGTGAAGGCTGACAATATCACATTCGCTGAACAGTTGGTCTAAGTCCATTTTCTTGATTTCCGGCGGCAACTGGAAGTGTGACTTGGAAGTCAGTGCATAAACCTGCATACCGAAACCGATAGCAACACGAGCAGTTGTGTAACCTGTATTTCCCAGTCCGACCAAACCGATTTTCTTGTCTCTCAGTTCCATTAAAGGAGTATCCCAAAAACAGAAATCCTTGCTGTTTGTCCAACGACCTTTGTGGACTTCTTCCGAATGGCGCTGTACTTGTTGGGAGATATTCAGGATATGTGCAAATACCATTTGAGCTACGGAAGCGGTGCTGTATGCGGGAATATTGGTAACAATGATACCGTGTTCTTTGGCAGCAGCCGTATCGACAACGTTGTATCCGGTAGCCAATACACCGATATATTTCAGTTCGGGCAGTGCAGCCATGTGGTCTGCATTGATGATTACCTTGTTAGTCAGAATTACTTCTGCACCGGCTGAACGTTCTAATACTTCTTCGGGGGCGGTACGGTCGTAAATCGTACATTCTCCGAGAGCCTTTAAACCTTCCCAGGATATATCTCCGGGATTGGCGGCAAAGCCGTCTAAAATAACAATTTTCATTTTCTATTTTAGTATTAATAATATGTTATACGTTTCTTGTTGTTTTATTTTGTTTCTGCCATTAGCCTACTTCTTGAATTTGTCTCCCCAGAGCTGTATCATCCGTTCGGCATGTTTCTGTTCGGCAGGATTGTTCTGCGGTTGCCATATCCGTTTGTCTTTCAGTTCATCCGGCAGGAATTGCTGTTTGACGAAATTGCCTTCGTAGCTGTGGGCATATTTATATTCCTGTCCGTACCCTAATTGCTTCATCAGCTTTGTCGGTGCATTGCGCAAGTGCAGGGGGACAGGCAGATTACCCGTAGAACGGACTAATTCCAATGCGTCATTAATAGCGCTATAAGCAGAATTACTTTTGGGACTGGTGGCCAGATAAATGGTCGTTTCGGCCAGAGGAATTCTTCCTTCGGGCCAACCGATTTTCATCAATGTCTCAAAACAGGCGTTGGCAAGAAGTAATGCATTCGGATTAGCCAAACCGATGTCTTCGGCAGCAGAAATAACAAGTCTGCGGGCAATGAAAGCAGGATCTTCACCTCCTTCAACCATACGGGCGAGCCAGTAGATAGCACCGTCGGGATCGCTGCCGCGGATAGACTTGATGAAAGCGGAGATGATGTCATAATGCATTTCCCCGTCTTTGTCATAAGCAAGCGGATTCTGTTGCAGTCGTTCTGTCACCATATCGTCAGTGATGACAACAGTATCGTCAGTGTCCGACTCTACAACGAGTTCCAGTATATTAAGCAACTTGCGTGCGTCTCCACCGGAGAAGCGCAACATAGCTGTGGTTTCTTTCAGTTCAATCTTACGTTCTTTCAGTACCGTGTCTGTACTAATGGCACGTTCCAGAAGTTCCAGCAGATCTTCTTTCTCCAGAGATTTCAGCACATAAAGCTGGCAGCGGGACAAGAGAGGACGAATCACTTCGAACGACGGGTTCTCCGTGGTGGCACCGATGAGTGTCACCGTACCGTTTTCCACTGCTCCCAACAAAGAGTCCTGCTGCGACTTGCTAAACCGATGAATTTCATCGATAAACAGAATCGGGCTGGATTGGGAGAAAAATCGGTTGCTCTTGGCACGGTCTATCACTTCGCGGACATCTTTCACGCCGGAAGTCACTGCACTTAAAGTATAAAACGGAGTTTCCAGTTTGTTGGCGATAATCTGTGCCAGTGTCGTTTTTCCCACTCCGGGAGGTCCCCAGAGAATAAACGAAGAAATGCGTCCTGCGTCAATCATCTTCCGCAGGATAGCGCCCGGTCCCACTAAGTGTTTCTGACCGATATATTCATCCAGAGTTTTTGGCCGTAACCGTTCTGCTAAAGGTTGCATAAGTTTAGAATACCATTAATACCATGAAACGAATACCGTTTTTGTTGATACCCGGATTATCACGGTAAGTGAAACGATGTACATATTCAACGTGCAGCAACTTGAAAATGTTGTAAATGCCGACGCTTGCTTCTACGTAAGGTACTTTCGGGTCCATTACGAAACTGGTGAATTTACCGTCGCGCGTCGGGAAACGGAACAAGTCGGGATTGCTGCTTTTAAACGGATTGTTCTTGTCTGTCAACGTACCCCACAATGCGCGGACACGGAACATTTCTCTCCATTTCAAGTTTTTGAGTAAAGGAATGCGGTTGAACAACTTTCCATTCATATCGTAGGATATGGACATGGAAGCGAAGCGGTCGTTCAGGAATTCCATATTGTTAATCAAACAGAACGTTTCGCGCTGGGTGATATATGACAAGTTGGCTTCCGGCAAAATCAACAGTGGGAAAGGAACGGTATTCCACTCTGCGCCTGCCTTCACGCTGCAATCAATCTTGCCCCATGAGGCGGGAAGCCAGAAACGTTTCCAGATACTTGCTTCCGTACGGTTGAAATTATATTCTCCTCCCAGCACTCCTTTGAATCCCATGGCATGAGTCAGCGTAAAGACCGGAGCGTCTAAAGATACGGGGACACGGCGTTGTTTTGAGTTGACGAACGACTCTCCCGGTGCATAACGCAATGTCATGCTGGCTTCGGAGGTTGTGACGTCGTGTACGCGTGTCTGCGCAGCGTCATTCCGCAGATATTCCAGTTTCCCGGTCGGCTCGTCGTTACGGTGACGGAGCATGGCTTTTACACCGAATCCGGTAGGCGTTTCCAGTTCATAATTGATAGTCGCGTCGCGCATGTATGACATCTGGTCTACGGTGGTCGTTTTCAGTGACAGGAAGATATTATCCTTGTCAGTAAACAGAAACTTGTCCATTGGAGACATTACATCATAACTATAAGTGGCGGAGATGTAATGTTTGGGAAATTCCCATACCACATAATCACGTTTGTTGAACGAATAAGTCAGCGTTCCGCTATATTTCCAGCGCTTGTCTTTCAGACCGTATGCTCCGTAACCGCTAAGGAACCAGTGCGGATTGAGGTTTGCGGTCGTCATACCACTCAACCGGAAACGGGTTCCGTCGATGTAGTTGCTCGAAATCATGGTGTTGATAGGGCCGATGTCGAACTTGTTCGGACGGCCTTTGCCGGATGTTTCCACAAAGTTCTCAATCAGGGCTTTTGCACCGAAGATGATGTATTTGAATCCCGGAATCTGTTCGAGACGATTAACGAAAAGGTCCATAGTGCTTTCTTTTTTAGTCAGCGGCACCTGGCGCACGCTTGCCCAGTATTCGTCACTTTTCGAAAGCATATCCGCCTCTTTTATCACCTCTCCTTTCAAGAGTCGCGGCTCTATCGGGTCGAACTGATAATTCGTATATTTCGTGGTACGTTCTACTTGTAGTCCTCCTGCCGTTTTGTTGGAACTCCATGAAAGGTCTACGGTCATGTTGTCATCCGACAATACCCAGTTTCCGTTGGGGAGTTGTTCGTATTGTTGCACGATATCCATGCGGTTGACGAAGTTGACTCCGGTCTTTTTTGGCAGGTTCATGGTACATTTCTGAACGGCATATGTAGAATCGTTCAGCACGTATAGATGTCCGGTAAAACCGAAATCCTGTGAGTTTTGCGGAACGAAAGTAAGATGTACACATTCGCGTTTGTCAACCATTAATGTATCCATTAGGTAGTATTTATAAAATGAAATGGCACTACTGCCGATAGGGCTGACAAAACGTTGTTGCAACAAACGGATATCGTCCTCGTAGATGTTAATATCGGCAAAAACATCCTTTAATACGGTGCCGAGCATATCTCCGGTGTTGAAGAACTCTTCGATACCGTTAGAGTTTTTTCCTTTAATAATGGTCTTTTTGTTCTGAGGGTCTTTGCGGAAGATAGTTTGCGAAGCTGTTTCTTGCACGGAGATAGGAAGAATCAGTTTGTTGGTAGTTTCCGAAACTTCCACCTGATCTTTCAGGAAAGAATATTTCTTATAAATCCCTTTTTCCAGTTTTTCCGGTGTGAGATCGTTGATCGACATTTTCATCTTCTCGTACTTGTCGTACTGGTAGTAATCGTTCACTTCGAGGACTTGTGCCTTTTTGTGTTCGATGACTTTCTTCATAAATTCGACTGCCGGGTTATTCTTGCGGGAGTACTTTTCCTTTTTGGGCTTTACTACTACTTCGTTCAATACGACATTGTCCGGGGCCAGTTGTATGTTGATTGTCTGGTTGCCTGAACCGACTTTCACCGTTTTACTGATATACCCCACTGCGGAGAACACGAGTGTCCCCCCGTTTCTGCGGGTTTCAAGCTTATATTCTCCGTCGATATTGGTGATAGTTCCCATGTCTCTTTTTTCCTGATAGTAGACAGAGATATACATCAATGGCTCGTGGGTAATCGAATCAGTGACTACCCCTTTAATTTGCTGCGCAAAAGCATTGGAAGCTACCAATACGAGTAAGAA